>Ga0065711_1032744_pt1 | contig 26759 bp, 10 predicted proteins | sample Hoacrofraction12_FD_59098 | JGI IMG/M metagenome (GOLD analysis project Ga0065711, IMG submission 59098) | Hoatzin crop microbial communities from Cojedes, Venezuela - Epithelial fraction 12 v2 (version 2) | ecosystem: Host-associated > Birds > Digestive system > Esophagus > Crop | place... | reverse complement strand
GGGGGGGGGGGGGGATGGTGGTGTTTGGGGTTGCAGCGCTTTTTTTGTGTTTTTCTAAGCTTTTTTGAATGAAATCAGTTCAGTAGAGTTAGATCAACATCTAACTGCTGGCCACAAAGCATAAAGTTGTGCTCAACCTAATCTTGAAATTAAATTCAATTAAGCTTTACTTTTTGAGGTCTGTTTCCATTAATTTTCAATATGTAAACAGTAAAACTGTCAAACAGAAAAAAATTATGACTATTTCAGCTGGATGCATTTTAAATTAAACCTCTGGCTTAAAGAGTATTTGCAAACCAAAAAAATCAGCTAGCAGGACTTTGAGATGTAAAACACAGCACTGGTTCAATTGATTATTAAAACAGAGCACTACACAAAAGCATCTTATCTGCAGTTGCAGAATAAATGATTATCCAAACAGGACATTTTCCTCCTAATACATGTAGACATTGTACAAAGGATGGGAGTAAATTGGCAAAAACAGTGAATCCAGGCGAATTGACATTTGCATGGGTGGATGTAGCTTAAGAACAGATAAGCCCACCGCTTCCTCCAAGTCAATGGCCCATTTTCAGGACTCAGATATTAAGGCATGCAGAAAGACACTGCTGTAATGAAAAAAAAGCTAGAGGAATGGCTTTTAATTTTAGCTAAATACTTTTTGAGCAGTATTCTTTCCCATGTCATTATCCAGTCTCCACTGGAGATTACTCACAGGCAGTAAGTGGAAACATGAGACTTCAGAAATTCAGTTTTATTTATTCTTTTAATCTAACATCCTCAGACAGATCTTCAGCTTTTCCATTACTGCTGTCAATCTATCTATCTGGGGGAGCTGTAAACATTCTCCAGTGAAAATGGTTATTAAATATCTAAACATAAAACCATGCAACAAATCACATCTGTCTAGCACTATATTAACTAAAATAATGCTGTGATATAACAGATTGAAGCACACGTACTACATTCAGGTCTGCATCCCTGCTGTATATTATAAGCAGGGAGACACTACTGTCTCAAAAATAGGCCATTTTCTAATACTATAAGTAGAACAAATATATGTTTATTATTAGACAAGAACTTGTTTGTTTTTTAAACAATTATAAACAAGTTTCCCTATCAAAAGCGTTGATGATCTTGAAGGGAACATAATCTCCATTTAACCAACAGCTTTGTATCCATAAGACTTCATTAAATAGACACAATTTAAGCTGCTCTTATATCCATGATAATTGTGCACTACTGAAATGGTGGACATTTTATTACAATAGGCTAGGCACATAAAAAAATCATCTGTTTGTCAGAAAAAATTAGGACTAACTTAGAACCTGCATATTTAAGGCACAAGTAAATCTCAAGCTGATAAAACCTGAGCTACCCTAAAAAACTACATACAATGGTACAATGTCTTAATCAGAGTATAGTTAAAAAGCACATAGACAGTAATTTCACATGCAGTCTTATGCTTGCTAAATATTATATCCTGATTTTGCGTTCTTGACTTAGGTAATAATCCCTTTTCAAGTGCACCTCTTGGTTGGTGCCAACTGCTGAGTAAACAGTCTATTGAATAACCAGGTAAGATCATGTTTTTCAAATGCATAAAAAAATTTAACTTAGAACTGAACAAACAGCTAAGAAACTTTAAAATTCAGTTAAATCAGTGTAATTGTCCATTTCACCCTTTCTGCTGCCACCCGGAAAAAAATCTGGAACATGTATTTAAGCAGCACACACTAAAGCCTGCGTGCACATTTGACTTGCCCTTTGAATGTGCACAGACCCACGCTGCAAGGGTTGAGAGCTAGGCAAGAGCTACACCCTCTTCTCTCCTGAGGTACATCTGAAAAACATTTGACTGTCCCTAAAACATATCAAATTTATATGGGCATTGGTGGAGGCATCACTCTGTCCCAATTTGACGACTGCTTGCTAGGAGTTCTTTTACATCGGGCAGCTGGGATAAGGTGCACAAGAGCTCTGATTGGGAAAGACAGTTTTCAGAAGGGGAAACGTGCTTGCTTAAATCCTTAGAGCTATTTAAAGGACAGAATTTCATGAAAGCCAACAGAATTACCACCTTGGATCATACACATGTTACACGAGAAGAAAGAATTAAACTCACTAGTTTACTTCTATGTTTGTTGAGTTTTGTTACGATGATCAAGTTTAGGAAAAGAAAGACGATTGGACAAGAAGAAAAAACAGTCAGAAGAAACTATTTGCCTTGTCTCTAAGGCTTGTATAAAACACAGAATACTATTGTTCACTAAGGGTAGATAAACAACTCAGTTTTGGGAACTTCAAAAGGGAGTACATGGAGTAAAACTAACACAAGTCAGTGGCCTGAAGTCCTATCCAGACCAGTGACATTGTCTTGCAAAAGGTGTACAGAAATACTGTCAGTTTGGACACTTGAAAAAGAAATTGAGGAAAGAGACAGAAAATCAGTTTAGGAATTCCAGTATTTCTGAATAATGGATAAAGATAGAAGATATGGCTTCACTTGGAAATTTGAGAGCTTGACAGAATTGCTGTGATTCCCAGGGACATAAGACTAGACATTCACAGCTCAATAGCGGACACTGTACAGGAATCCCTGTGCACGATGAGCATACACTTCGCACCAACACTACAGAAATTGGAGTTATTAGATGTATAAGTCATTTGAAATACATTTGCCTCTTGAAAGTGCCGTGCTCAGTAACATTCTAAGCAAACCACATCAGAGGCCAAAAAACAATTGAATCCTCTCTCTCCCTCAGACACTCCAGACATTAGACCACACATCAGGGAAATTAATACACTCAGACCCTGACCTGTTTCCTCAAAACATCGTGACATTTCAATTAAAAAAAAAATAAATCATAATTTATCTTTTATAAATCAGTCCTGGTCTCTGTGTCTCAGTGAAAAGACAAAACTCAGGTCATGGAGAAAAGGATAGTTTTTTCATTTAGCTCAGTGGAGAACAGAAATTTTCTGGAATTTTGAAAATTATCACCAACTCCTGAATGTCTGTGCAAAGTCCCAGAGCACAATATGCAGTTACTTTGCAAAGTCATCTGGCTACAAACCTCAGCCTCCAACAAATCAAGTACAGTTCAGTTATGATCATTTTTCTGTAACCATCTTCATAACATAATAGCTAATTAAGAACACTTGTTGTCCAGGGTTATAAAATAGATAAAAATACAGGAAGTAACTGCTTTAGGCTTTTTTTTCCCCCCCTTTTAAAAACAACTCTGAAGTATACTGCATAAAACTTTTTCCAAAAAAACCTTGCAAGGTTGTTTTAATGAATCTTTCATGGTTCAATAAACTATTCTATTAGGTCACTCTCCTGATGAAGCAATGTTTGAATCTCATTATATTTGTTCAGAAAGGAATAAGGTACTAATGTTATTGGATTTCTTATAATTAGTTAAAAGCAATTTGCTGGAATTTCCTTTGCTTATACTCATAGGGTTTAAAAAAGAAAAAGAAAGGATTGTGACAAGTAATATTGTGCTATAAGTAGAAGATAATGCATCGCACAACAAGAATTCTCCAGCATCCTACAGCTGGGATGTGCTTTAGGCATCACCACCTCCTCCTACATCCTTCCCCCTCCTGTCATCTCTGCTTTTCAAAACAGCAGACCTGAGGATAAGCCCTAAAAGCCAAATGCTCTGAAGAAAAAACACCAGGCATTCCCTATAGCTGATGCATAATTAATAGAAAGTGAATCAGTTGCTTTGTGTAGGGGATAAAGTAAAAGCCCAGTCAAAATAACCCGCCTCATCACAACATTCTGTTTCCAACAGAAATTAATTTTGTGAGCTGCAGGAGTTTGAAACAAACATGCGAGTGCTAGAAAGACCTATTACTATCATCTCAGCATGGAGAGAAAGATTGAAAGGTACTTTCAAAACAAGGGTTACAGTTACAGGACTACTCTAGGTATGGACAATATTTTTCCCCTGTGATCTTTAGGAAAAAAATATAAATAGTGCCACATGTCTTCACAGCTGGAACATCTGTGACTAAGAGGCTGGCACAAATTTATAATCTTAGATGACCATATGAATCTAACCATAATTGATAGCTACGGCTGTAATGACAGTTTTATTGATTTTCACTGGGTCCAGGGCTCCCTCAGGCTTGAAGTACTAAATAGCATTATAAACCACATGAGATTTCCTGAGCATTCATCAAGAAAAATATTCTCACATTTTATAATCTATAGCTCTTTTTTCCTATGGGCCCAAAGGCAGCCTGAACAAGTTGAGATGAAAGAAATCTGTTGAAGGTTACCAAGTACACAGAAACCCAAAGTCCCTGCTCTGAGAATAGCTGGAGTCTGGAAGAGAATTAGCAGAAATCAATTATGGTTATCCTGATCCCATGTAGAAAACTGATTGTGAGCACTGCTAGAAATCTAGTCGCTGAACCCAGTAGAAATATCTTAAGTTCTTGTTTCACCCAAGACACAGTCTATGTAATTGGAAATCCTTTTAGGTAGGTGATGAAGCAGCATGTCAATGGCACACTAAATGCCATTTTCTAAAAATACAGCTATTAATTAAACACTGTAAAGGCACTTAGAAGTGTGAGTGAAGCACAAATTATGTTATCCACAGTAAACAGCAAACACAGTGGTGGGTGCTAAAGCCCCCTCAGATTTGAAAAGCTTCTCCTCACCTGATCCAAGATGTTTGTTTAGACTCAAGATGACTCCAGCATAACTTCCTAAAGACTTTATTCCATCCATGCCTGCACTTTTCTTTGTCTCTAAAATATGTTTTCCAAAAAACATTTCCCAATAAAAAACTCCAAAACAAGGCAACTCCAAAAGATTTCACATAGGTGTTTGACAAAAAAGAGTTGGCTTGCTAAGAAATTCATAAGCCTGCAATGCATCACTACAAACCTTTCAGCTCTGATCAAGACACCTATATTCATAATTTTTAAAAGTTAAAGAAGTCTCTTATATGCTGGATAGAAGCTCTTTTTAAAGAAGAAAAATACATCAAGCTCTCCCAGGATGAGTAGATGAATCTTTGTTTGCATAGCTTTGTTTCTTGCTTTGGGGAGCGTTGACTTTTTACTGTACTTCATGAGAGATTCAGGGAATACACTCATACACGTATTGAAATACTGAGACCGAGAGATACAGAGGGAGTAGCTTTCTGGACGTCCTGGATTTCCACATTTGATTTACACTCTTATAAACACTTTTGAAGAAAAGTCTTAATAAAACCATTGCTAAATTCTGATATGAAATAAAAATTATGCAGCTGACCTGGATTTATATCTGAAAGAAACAAGGACACCAAAAATGGGGAAGGGTGAAAAGCCTCGTACAAAAGCAATCAGGCTTTTGCAGGGCACATATGAAGGAACTCACACAAATATTGTTAGGAAGACTGAATGCAGAAAGCAAGTACTTGGAGATGGCAGGCATTTTGATTCTCTCTCTCTCACCCATGCTCTGCAACCTCCTGACACCACATCAGTCTTAAAATGGCACTACAACTTCTCACACAGGAACCACTCTAGGGAGACCATTTGGCATTACTTCAACACTACTTTTTCTGAAGACTCTGTAAAGTAGTATCAGTTTTCTACTGTATTACAGTCATTGATTAAAATTGTTATTTTGAAGAAATTCTAGACCAATACAGAAAATCCTTAAAGTCTGTCTTCAGAGAGCTTTTTCTGGAGGAAACAATTAAAAGAAAAGGAAGAAAGGCATTTCTGAGGAATCCTGGATTTTAGTAGTAGTACCTCACCTCTTGCTAAAGGAAAGAAAGCATAAGAGTGCTCTCCTTCAGTGCACCCCGAGTAGTCAGTCATGATTGCTTCACCCTCGAATAGAAGATAAGAACTAGAAAAAAATTCAGAGTTGGGCAAACAGCTTAACCACAGCTATTTAACAGCTTCCATAAATGAAAGGGTTAAGCAGATCAGAGTACTTCAGTTTGAAGAAGAGATGACTGAAAGGAAAACACAGGCAGCTATGAATTCAGGAACTGCACAGAGAAGGTGAAGAGGAAGCAATTGTTCACTGTGTTTTACACAAGAATACGTAAACATCAAAACTAAACTAGCACGCAACAGATTAAAAACAAACCAAGATTCTTCACAGTGTGCAATGGGGAGAACTTTTGACACCCTTGCATCCCAAATACACAGGTATGGACATAGCCACACTATCTATGAACTAGACGTATCTTTAACTTGACTTAGCACACTTGCAGCTTCATTGCGTTCAGAGACCACTTCAGTACAATCCACACACCTACACCATGGGATGACTAATTTGATATTAACACATTTTAGATCCTTTGCACTGACCTCAACAAAAGTATGCCAGAATGGGTAGGCAAGTCCTGGTATACTTAATCTTTCTTAGAGTTAAATGTATTACCGAAATTTTTTTAACAGAGAGTTTTTTATTTATTGTTTTTAGCATTGTTTAAAATACACAGCAAAAAATACAAACCAAAACAAAAAACCCCACCCATGACTGTTAGTCCCAGGTCCACTTCAGATTGAAATAAAATTGTTTCAACCATTTTATTAACAATGTCTGCAGCAAGGTATTTTTTCAAATGAAGCAAAATCTTAAAGTTATTTCCACTATCAGAATTGATTTCATCATCAGTGTGAATAATTATTGGTATAGCTATTGGTAATTGTATGTAGAAATTCATCCAATCATACAATTGAACATTTCATCTTAAAATGATTTACAAATCATGCTATAGTATGGTTACTTTGCTAACTGTTAGTAAGTGTTGGCCTGCTGCACAAACTAGAAGAATCACAAATCACAGCCCCTCAGGAGAGCAGCCTCAGAGACTACTGTTTTTCTTCACAAGTCATTCACTTGCTACTGAAGGCCAACACTGCACCGTAACCACGCTGAATGACCAGCACAGGAATTGTTTGATATATATGGGCCTTTGACCTCATCACATAGATCCATCCCTTTTCCACACTGCTACAATTAAACAGGACTATTTTTAGCAATTTGCTCAGTGTTTTACCTGCATCAGCAAAAGCAATAATTTCAACTGTTCCCTGGCAGTGTAGTTCAGCATATTCCTGCTAGTGATTCAAAACACATACAACCCACAATCCTGCCGTTCACCTAGGTAATGCAGTGCTTCGGCAGATTTCCAGCAAACAGTTCTTAAACTGCTTCATAAAAACTCCATTTGGAACAAGCTTTATTTTTTGTTTGTGAATTTGATAAGATATTGCAATAACTGCTTAGGGATAAATATATATATATATATGCAGTCCACCAAGTAAGTTGAATTCCAATTCCACAAACACTATCACTGCTTTTGAGTTTAAAACACTATAAAATAGTTCTGTGTACATACCAGACAATTGAGTGCTGCTTTTTATGAGTACACATTTACAACTTCCTAAAAACATGCAGTGAAAGAAGTGAAGATAACCAGAAAATGGTCTACAAGAGGCAACTTCCCAGGTAAAAACCTAGTGGCATTATCTGATTTAGAAATTGCCCAGACCAAAAACCTGCAGATGCACAAAAAAACCCCCTCTTGTTAATGGAGAAAACACAGAATCAGAACCTATGTCTTCTATTGAAGTTCTACCCTAGGTAAACACCTTTCAGCTAAATCAAAAACTTCTAGAAGCAAGCAGAAACAGTCTGACTCAGATTATAAATTAGAAGATAAGAAATCCTAAATTTTAAGCATAGTAATTCCTCGACTTAGCGCAGTAGTTTATTATCCGTAAGAAGTCTTTAACTTGTTTTAATAGCATCCTATAAGAGACAGTCCTTTAAAACACATTATTGTAATTCATTATAAACTGCAGTTAATTTCACTGAAATACTGAACTGGGAAAACCAATAGGTCAAAAGTCGAAGTTCCTATAGGGGTTTGACCACTATTTCATGACGACTAGAATTCAACCAATTTTGTTCGGCTGTTTTTAAAAGAGAAAAAATTTGGAAAAAAAAAAATATCACGTCTCTTCATGGATTCTTCCTATTGACCTTGCAGGCCATTGTAGCTACAGAGGAGTGGCCTTGTATCAAACAACCTAATCTTGCTGAAGTAGAAAAGCATTCTGGCATTTATTCAATCGAACTGAGATATGGCTGCTCGAGTGTAACAGAATGACAAGAGCATGAAAATACAGCATCATCCACTGCAAAGAGAACAGTAAATACAATCCACATCTTACTATTTCCTTGGTAAGATCACAGACAACGAGACAGTAAAAGTGGAATATGTTACACAGTAGAGATGCAACCCATTTTCCTAAAGGTGGGGCATCTACTGATCGCAACAGGCTTCAATTCAGATTTGAAGCCATACTTTTTACACCGTGTTGATTAGACAGATTGTAATATCCCACTTGAAATGGAAATTATCAGCAAAGTAGGGTAAATGGAGTCTCTAGGTATTAAGATTTTCTATACATGCTTATAGGTTACTTTCAGACAGCCTCAAAAATGATAGGGAATAGCACTAATGAAAGATGTGCTTGCATCAGCAAAGCCTGGATGGACTATCCTAGTTGGTGGCTACAATCCACGAACACACAGATGACGTGTGAGGTTTAGCAACATCACATTTGAAATTCAGCCTACAGAAAAGCTCTTCCACCAGAGCTTCATCCAGTTTTGAGAATGAACCTTCTGTTATTGTCATCAGTTTCTTAGTTCTCCAATTGAGTTGCCGAGCCACAGTTCGTGCAGCAGCCTGAAATGGAGCTGTATCACAAACTGGATTGACTAGAAGAGCTTACAAATTCAACTCTCAAAAGCACTAAACACTAAATTTAAAGCTAGGGCTAATTTTCCAAGCAGACTGTTTGGGGTAGTCACACTTGAAATTACTCATAGGAAATGTCCACTCCGTTACGATCTACAGTTCAAATTTACTTACATACATTTGAATATGAATAGCAAAATGACAATGCAGCTTCACAGAACAGATCCAAGAAAACCTGTGATGGAGCACTTGGACTTCAGACAGGGCTTTCACCGTAGTCACTGCCTTCATTTGATTAGTTTTACTCCAAAGCTTTTCAATGTTTATCCTTGGCCTTTTCCTCCAGCTATCTATCACTAACTGTGATGTGGAGCCATACTAACAAAATCAAATAATCAAGTGTGCTACATATTTTCTTAAAGATGGGCTAAATCTATACCCAGCATTCCTAAAAACACAGTAAATAAAACCAGACAATGCAATACTGTCGTTATAAATTAAGTGCCTACAGCCACGGGTTTTTGTTAGTAGTAGCAAACACAGAAGAGGAAATAACCTAACCTCCAGGTTTATACTGCGAGACTGCTTCTTATAAATCACATTTTTAGTGTTATATTCAATAGAATAGATCAATATTCAATCAATAGATCCTAAGTCATGGACACACCCGCAAATACTGCTTACTGATCAACATTCCACAAAAATGCCAAAAACCTAAAGCAACCCTATAGGAGAGAACACAAAGACTTAATAGAATATTAACATAAAATACCCAGCCTCCAAAATAATGCAAACTTATTTTAAAAGCAAGATTTGCTTTTTAAATGTTAAGAGCATAAAATTGAGGAATTAATTTACTGTCGGTTGGACACTGCTAATGTAAATTATAGATAACTGTATCAGGTCATTCTTGACTAAATTAAGTGCTATCTATCATTATGACATTACTAAAGGCTTTTGAAAATTCTGTTGTTAAAGGCAATCAATTGTAAATTAAACTATGTTTATTCAGTGTCCTAACCAACAAGACAAATATGTCTTAAGGTGATAGTAGGGATTTATACCTACAGAACTTTGATGTGAAACGTAAGCTGGAATTTTAAAAGCAAATGAAGCTTTACTGCATTTTGCCCACAAAGCTCTTCCTTCCTTTTTGATTTATTTCTGATCACAACTTGTTAGATGGAAGCTTGCTGACAGTATTTACCCCTTCCGAGATCCACCAAAATTTTCAGCATAATATAAAATACACTGAAGACAACAACAAAAAAAGTAAACTTCAGTGAGGCCTTCTAGGATCTTTAAGTGCTTGGCAGCTACAAGCAATAGGACTGATAAGGCTTTGAATAAGTTTCATGATGCTAAGCATATGATTTGGCAATCAAACTTCTTTTAAAAAATATCAGAGATGAATACTTCTATCTCTTCAGTATGGCAGTCTGGGCTCTGAAAACTTGCTGTACAACGGGAATAGAAAAAGCTACAAAATTAGGAACAACATAGATAGCTGATATACATGGAAAAGTTATGAAGAAAAACTTCAATGGTATTTACATACATATGCCTACATCTGACACAGACACAGATACTCATATATACAAAAAGCCTACAATGACTTCACAAAACTTTCACTGTGGAATGCCGGGCAATATATTCACTTCCACCAAACAGGTACTTGGGCATTCTCTTGACTGCGGTCTTTCTGGGTCACAGCCATTTGGTTTCCAATTTTTCCTGTTATCGAAGTGAAAATGACATTGACATTTGTTCTTCAGCAGAGTTACTGTTACCCTCTTGTTGACAAAATTAGTCACAGATGATATTCTGTGCTTATTCTTTATGCAATTGTTAGTGTCTATTCTGTAGATACATATATCCATCATGCTGGAACAGCATGATCCTTAAAAAAACTTCCTTTTTAAACTCTTGAAAAGATATTCTGAATACACTCCGTAGAATCAGAAAGTGTCAGCTATTAGCAGTAAGAATTTACCTCCACAATTTAGTCACAGTACATCATTCCACCTCTTATCCAGAAGGGTCTAAGAACTGAAAAGTCTGCTTTTTTCCAACTCTGTCAGTCCTTGACCATGTAATTTCCATCTCCCAGATTGGCCATCAACATCTTTTCAACACAATATATGTTAAAGAATCACCAACTCATTTAAGTGAGGTTGTTGAACCTTGTAATTAGTTAGCAGGAATTGGACACAGGTAATTTTGCCCTGGGGCAGAGAACATTCCTTACCATATTCCTCTTTGGCCCTCACATTTTAAGCATGTAAGTTGTTCTTTCGACACACCTGAGTTTGCTTCCAACACAAATCAAACACACAGTAAATTCCTTTAGTTTCCTCCCACAGCAAAGGGTTCACAGCTATCCTTACTTTTGGGTAAGGATGAAGTTGGTAAAGCACAAGTGTTGTTCCTCATGATGCAGAGACACACTGTACACAACTATTGTATGTACGTAGTATTCTTATGAACAGCTCTCAACTCCCATGAAATCCTGGAGCTCAAGACCCAGTTCTTTAGTAATTTTTACAGAGTACGCAATATTTGCTTGAGGATAGATGTATCACTAGCTTCTGCAGGAGAAACAGTCATATCTTTGATATGTTCTTCAGTTTACAACTTTCACACTTTCCAGTGGCTGATCCAGAAAACACATGCAAGCCTGATTCGAAGATCCGGTAGGAAAAACCTAGCTAATATTCACAGACTGCTCACGATATTTGTCAGGCAGTTCATTCAGTATGATTTCAACACTTAACTGACATATAAAGAGTACAATAGCTTTTGTGTGCAGACTTTTTGATGTTCTTTCTCTATTTTGTTAGTTCAAATGTCCAATCTATCCAAATCAAACACAGAAATGCTTTCGAAAGATTGCATTTACCCCCAGAGATAATGTTCGGATCAGATCAACGGCAAAGTTATTGGTATTCATATCTGAAGCCTTTCAACTGAAGCCAACCCTTGTCTTTCCACTTTAACAAAACAAATCAAGAGCAAGAAATATGATACATCTCACCAGTTCAGTGAGTACCCTCCTACATCGTTCTGATGAAACCTGTGCCAAACAAGTACCTCCCTCCTTTGTCCTTCTGACTTGCTTGCATTGCTCATCAGCTGTGGGAGAAAAGGAAATACCCTTTTTTTTTCATTTTGCTAAAGAATATACTTATATATACCTGCTGATAGACAGGGTTTTGGTAACAGAAATACACTATAAAATGTTCCTACTCTGGTATTACAAGGAAAATCACATCTTCTAACAGTGTCTCAAATGCCATCTTAACTAGTTCAGGAGATTTTTTTGAGATAATAGCAGTTAAATCACTGTGTACACTCAAATACAGTCGTCTTATTCCTCAGTACAGCCCCAAGATTGCTGCACACTAGGAGAACACAGAGAAGAAGGGTCACTAAAAATCTTGACCTTATACTTTTTACTATTTACCTCCTACTAGCAAGTACAACTGTTTTTATGTTCTCAAGTATATTCAGGTTACTAGCTGTAATACTTCAATCTTGGCTGTAGCTATTAATTTCTCATCTTGTTTTTTTCTGTATTAAAAAAATTAGTTTTCTAAATATGAACAACTAAATATCTGCAATATATCAAGATGAACAAAAAAGCCAAGTTTTACTAGGAGAGGTATCATTGGAAATTCTTGTCTCCCCTCCCCTCTTTTTTTAAAACACCTCTATACCAGGAAGACAATGGAAATTCGCTTTGGGAAATATTTCAATACACATTCAAAAAAATTACACTGCAGAAATAGATATAAAGAATCCAAGTCTCTGAAATCTCATGTAAAGACCTTTACAGGAAAGAACATACTAAGTAGTATTTGAGTGTCTGCTTTCAGGAATTCCTTCATTAAGGGAACTATTTGTCTGCTGCTTTCTACAACTTCCTAAGACAGCACAGTTTATATCACACACTGATATTATTTAGATGAAGAGGACTACTTGCAGTAACAAAACTGTGTAGGCATCTCAGTTTAGTCCTCCTATTTAGTCCCCTTAAGTCCACATTCAAAAACATTTAAATCCATGGACAAAATAGTTTGAATGCAAGAATTACGACATATACATTGACAAAAAATAAACAAAAACTTTAAGACAAGGAGAAAGGATCCAATGGTAGCCATTCATATATGCAATATTTTTCTTTTTCTTAGTTTAAGCGCAAATTAACCTTCACGCCAGTTTTGTGTTTATTCAGGACATCATTGTGTGTGAAGGCTCTTGAAAATTAGGTGCCATAGCAAACAAATCTAAGTGAAATACAGTAAGAAAGAATAATTGGAAACAGTAAAAAGACAGACTTCAAAATTTATTCAGAAATTACTAACAGTTGCTACTACTAAGTGGGAAATAAACAGCTCTGTTTTTAAGGAAGTATTTAATATTTTGGTGATGACTATATCAGGGATACAGAGACAAGAACAGCAGCAGGGGAATGATGATCATACGTTTATCTATATTGATTATGTTGGAAGGTGGAACTCAGTGAGTAAAACAACAAAACAAAAACCCCATGAAGACAAAAGCAAAAATACAACAATATTAACATTTTATATATTAATAGTAGATATTAGTTTTCATTAAGAACTTAAGCATACCTTTAGGCAATGGCTTCATTTAATGCAGACAGAAAATTATAATAATTTTAATAAACTTTTAAATAGTAGTTGAACTAGTAAACACTGAACTTGTCTCTAATTGTAAGCAAGCACGGCATGAGCAATACAACATTATTCCACATACAAATGCTATCATGAACATGAAGACCTGTGACAAACCTTTAGCAAGTGGAGGGCATGGTTCTGAGACGTGGACATCTGTGATTAATAGCAGACTAAGTCTAAACTACGAATTCCATAGAGCTTTGCTCTCCAGACAATCAACTAAGCCCTACAAAATCTCACTTCTGAATTCAGGTGTAGATTCACAGGAAACACAGCTCCCACAGGCATTCCCTTTCTTATAGAGGTATATACACATACATGGAAAAGACTGTATACAGACCCATATACACAACCAGTCAATATCCATGTTGGTCTGGATATACCACCAACATGTAATTTCCAATACATCCAAGTTACACTTAAAATAAGCACAAAAGTCATAAAATCCTGCCAAATTTCTCGCATTCCTAGAACATTAAAGAACTGAACTATTTACCAACCTAAGATTACCCAATGTGTGAAAACAGAGCAACACTCCTCCTAGCTAGAAAAAAAATTTTTATATTTAGTTTCCACAAAACTGCAAATGTTGAAAGCACATGTATTCCCCCAAACATAAAATGGCTTCCTACCTTGAACAATCTGTTCAGTGTGTTGCTTTACAAATCAGTATATGCTAATGTTTTTTGACAGATCACTAAATACCATAGAGAAATCAGTGAGTCAGCAATACAGTACTGTTCTTGCCTCTGACACCCGATTCCAGCAGGGGCATTCTTTACAATTTAATGACAACTAACCAACCCACACTTTCTATTGCCTACAGCTGACATCCAGCAGTGCCAGCTAAATACGTCATTTTCATAAAGCTTAGAGATATAACTATGGCACCACATTGGAAAGAATATTCGCAGTATTACAATACTGAATTTGTGCAGCTAGAGAAATACCAATGGTAAGATACTAACCATATCAAATAGAGAAATTAAACTACTGTGGAAAAAGTAGTAACTGAGGCTACAAAATCCAGGAGCTTTGCAGACAAAGACTGGTTTCAAAAAGTTGTCTTGAAAAGCTATCCTGCTACCTGATTATAGCCCTTGTGAAGCATTTCACCTGTCAAAGGCATGCCATGATGAGACCATATAACAAGAGTCTGCTGTTTACAAGTACCTTCAGCATTGAATTCATTTGGATTGTACAAACTGATTTTTTTTTTTCAAAAAATTTACCATGCAAATAATTTTCCAGTATTTCAGTCACTAAAAGAGTTAAAAGGTATTCTAAACATATTTAGAAGTGTATTCTAAAATATACATAAGTCTAAATGACACGAAGCAAGCATTCCCCAATAGGTAACACATCCCTGCAACTCTGTGGCTGTTTGGTTGTCTTATCAGTTGGTTATGTCCCATAACAGCACAAACCCTTCAGAATTACCCAGCAGACCCCTGGCCTACCATGTACACAGATCTACAAGGTGATGTGCAAATGTGACACCATGCAGACATTACTATATTGCTTCCTTGGAATGCCTTATCCCTAAAAAAAAAAAACATTCTGAAGTCATTCCTAGCATCTCAAGGACACACACACACTACCCCTTACCGGGGGTATCCTCTGGACCATTACTATAGACAACTAGGGGCCAACACATTTGACAGAAATAGAGTATGCCTCTGCAATGTTTTTAATGGACTTATGAGGAAAAATGATTGACAACTTTATTAACATGTTACACTCCATTGCCCCGGGCTGCCAAGCCGTTTTATTAATTTAGGCATCATTCACACTGCATAAAATTGGAAGCCAATATAGTTTCTAATTCAGTTAAAGAAAGAACTAGACATCCCCAGCAAGAAACTCCCAGGACTCCAGTTAGCTCCCTAAAATCAGACTGTTATGAACACTCTCCGCAGATATTTACTATTACAGGGAAGAAAGAGACTTGTCAAAAATGCTGATGGGAGTGGACTATGCAGCACCAGGGAACACAGTCATGTTCAGAGGAGCTACTCCCTGCAAGCTTAGCACCATATCAGATCTGGATTCAGAACCTGGGTAGCATAACTGTCATCTTAACAATTTGACCTGAGTTATAGCATATTAGATATTTCTGGCATACGCTGGCTGAAGACATAACTTAATCGAAATAGAGAAAAGGTATCATACTATTGTACTTGCATTTAATGCCTGGCTGACATTGCTTGTGACGAGTGTTACCAAGAAGCACAAGACATTAACTTAGTTTGCCTCTTATTGCAGAAAATTGATAAATAGTTCATTATAAATAAGAAAAATCTCAGCTACTGCAAGCCACGCAGAATATTGTCTCCTCTTTGTAGAGGCAGCTGGCTTTCACTACCACCAACGCTCATTATGTAAAGCCATCTTTATACCCCGATAGCCAGCAACATCACAGGCTCCAAGTAACATGCAACTGTGGAGTTGGAGCAATACACTCAGACAATCAAAAACATCAAAGAGTTCAAGTTAAAAGGGTGCCAGTGACAGTTAAATGATATTAGCTAGCCATTAAGTAAGAAATTGTTCCATAAGCATTTAGAATCCTATCATGGCTCACAGGGGGAATTAACAGAACAAGAGAATAAAGATATCAAGTTGCAGGTCTCTGATCTACCGGACTTCTCAGTAGGGTTCTTAAGAAAATTGTTCTGTGCAGAAGATCACTGACCAGCTTAAGTCAAGATAAAAGGAAAACTTGACAGAACATTTTGTTTTCAAAGGCAGACAGCTGTATGTGGCAAGTGGAGCATGAGGCTGGGTATAACACCGTAATCATATTAACTGTTGGATGCAGAAAACCTTTCTGGAGGTGCAGCTTCCATATTTTGCCCTCTATATTCTTACTCTGGATCCTTACAGTATGTCACCAATAATAATGTGTAATTCACCAGATATTGCAACAGGGGAAAAATAAAGACATCAAAAGCCATTTGGAAGTCTAAACATTTAGAAAAGGTCCACAGAAAAGACCACACATAATGTATTTAGCACACATATTTACAAGGTACACATAAATAGAACAAAATATTAAATTATCAAATAATATTCCAATAAATTATTGAATTTAGTATGAAAAAGCTACTTTGGCACAGGAAAGGGATTAATTCATTGTGCTTTAGGATTTTCACATCAGCTTTTTTTTTTTTTACTCAAATACCCTTTCATCATTTAAGCTTAAAACCAAAGATTAGAAGGAAGACATAATTTTTAGATAGCATATGAAATGCTGCAGACAGGAAACAGACTGTACTTGGTACCAGTAGCTAGAAGTCACCTACACCCAAATCAAAAGTCACTGATACAATTACAGTCCAGGTGATTTTCACTGGACTTCAACAAACCTTTTATCAGAAATGCAAAATAAGTTTCTGACACTCAACTAATTCTGTCATCCTTAGTCTGATGACTTGAAGCCAATACCCATGGCCAGCACAGTAACTGAGAGTGGGCCTGCTGCAGCTGGCAGTCATATGCAATCAAACCAGAACATTATACTGATCAGAACCAACAGTGACCCTAAAAAATCTTGTTCCGCTGCTTCTGTATGAAACAAAAGCCAATCTGTTGAATTTTGCTCTGCTAAGGGTTTTATACAGGAAATACTATTATACTCTGGAAAACAAAGTTTTATCACATGAGAGTCATTTGACATTCTTTAGTAAGCTGAGAAACAACTGAACTAAATTACATGCATTCAATATATTGATGTCCACCTTATATTTAATTTCATCACTACACACTTTTGCACTTGTATCCTCCATTACTAAAAAGTAAACAAAGAACCAATATATCCTTCACTCAACAACATTTTCTTCTGAGCTGTAAAAGAAAAGCTGTCACTAACAGAAAGTACTGCAATGCATTCTGACATACTGGGGTTGTTACAAGCCTGTTTTCAAGGACAACTGAAACTACAACATGTTAAGTATGAAAGCATCATCTGACTGATACAGGAGACAAAGATCTATCCTGAGACCACACAAGTTTTATTCCATGCTTTAAGAAGGATTAAAACATGCCTCAAAGTTTTTGGAAATCACTTATAAGTATTTGTAAACTATTGTTTAGTATGCTGAAATTACAGCTTTTTAAATTTCTTCCAATTCTCTCAGTTACAAAACTCTACTTTTCTGTTTCAATAAAAACCAGTTATTGCATCTTGATTTGGCCTTCTTACACTGTTTAGTTTTTATCTCAACTGTTCATATTTTACACCTCCATAACTCTGGATATAAACAGCTCTAATCTTTTTAATGAGTCATCGTGTTATTTTTAAGTTAATTCTATGTTTTTCCAGCTCTTCATGACATTTTCCTGTAGGCTACATAATAACGAATGTTGCAGCACTAAGTACAGCAGTAATTGAATATTAGTCTACGTGCTTGTGGGCAGAGTACTTAGAAACACAGAAAAATATTTTATCTCTGGGAAAAGTGAAAACTGATTTATCATTGTGTATGAGCCAGTAAAATACTCTTACACTGGCTACTACAGCAAAGGGATTTTTTTAGTGCAGGTATTTACATTGCATTTCACTCGTCTCCAATACTGCCCTACCAGTGTATTTTCTCCCGTTTTCCTAACCAGTGCACTAAGAGGACAGTTCACAGACTTTTCACTTAAGGATAGGTGCAGAAAAATCCATTGAGTCCTAGATCTAGTCCTCATTCCTGTAATCAGGTACATTTAGGAAAACCTGGTGTTCAGCTAGAACCTGTGCGAGTTAACAAAGCTCCTCAAAGTTATTTACTAACATGATTTTTGAAGTACTAATTTCAAGTTACTTTCACAATTTGGCACTGTTCAAAATTTAATTCTATATTCAACTGCATTTAGTCATAAGCTAAATATTACTCTCCCCTTTCAAAACAGTGGTAACTAATTAACACTCACAGTTTGGATTCAGCCAGTAGGGAAATTAACATAGCTAAATGCAATCTTTCAAATTAACAGGCTATCTCTATAAACTATACAATTATTCTTTAAACAGACTACTGGTTTATTACTACTGGGATCTTAGGTTCATTACGTTTTCATAATGCTCTCAAATATATCTATTAATCTGCATAATCACAAATGGCAAGAATTCATTTCAAACAAATGCATTAAGTTGCTTACTAATTCTTGATATCAGTAACTACTTTCATTAGACATTTATATTTCAAAGAATGTTTTCAATGCATAGTGAAAAATATGTCATTGCTAATATCATGAATGTAGTTCCTTACACAAGTTACAAATGAAGTGAATTAAGTACCTCTCCCAAGTTACAAAACCCACAACACAGGATTTTTTCCAGTGAGTTCAGCAGAATTTAAATTAAACCCACAGCTCTGTGTGTGTGTGGTTCCTCCCCCATCCACCAGTGACTAAATGAGTCTTAATATTAACTCAACTTGGACTTTTAAGTTTTCTTTAAGTTTTATTCTGAACTTTCCAGGACATTTCCCCACCTGCACACACACCAGTCCATCCTTTTGAGGTGAAGCATCCTTTGTGCTAACAGCAAAACGACATGATCATCACTTCTGATATGTTAGCATGACAAAAATTGTAATTCCACTATTCTCACAAGGAGCCTCTATAGTCTAGTTCACAGGTGGGAAAAGATTGTTTTTTGGGGTGATGGCTTGGTTTTTTTTCCAGTACTGACTTCATTTCAGCAAAACCAAAGTTCGAAACAGCTGCACAGAAATGTGAACTGTTAGGCACTGCCCGAGGTCCTTTCTCATGTGAACTGCAAAACACTGTGTCCAAGCTCTACTTACACACATTATTCTCTGACTTCCTCCTCAGACAAAAACATGTATAAATTTATCAAGGGTTTTGAACCTAATATTTACAGGGGATGTTAGCGAACAAGGGAAGGATTCTCACACTAACTGCATCCAAATGAAACTCTGGTTATTTGTGCCCTAGACCTGATTCACTTTTGCCAGCACTGATGGTGCCTCTTATATGGTCTTATCCTCATGGTCAAGTGTTATTAACAACTCATCAGCAAACGGTAACATTGCAGACACAGGAAATTTCAAGAAAATACAATATAAACTATTTCCCAGCTGAAGCCTAAGACAAAGCACAGCAGGCAGGTAGACAGAAAAATAATTAGTTTTCGCACATAATCAAAAGACCAAACCATATGATGTCTTTAGTGGACACAAAAAAAAAAAAAATCAAAATTTTATGTTGTGTGAGGAAAAGGTGAACAGTAAGTGGAAGTGATCACACCTGATAACTCTTTTGCCTGAACTGTTTCCATCATTCTAAATACTCCAGACAAAGAAAATGTCTTCCCATTGTTTATGCTTTACTATCTATGCTGAGAAAAGCTCCTGCTGTTCTATATGATCATCTTTGCTAGAGGTGAACTGAATTAGTTCCTTTTATTGGCAATGTTTCTATGATGTGAACAGTTGTTAGGAGTTAACCAAGACCTTGTAATAAGAATATTTCTTCTATGTAATCTACTTGCCTAGTTATTATTTCAGCATGTCTGTTGGCATTGAGGGGAAAATATAAGAAAATGTAATACAGTGAAACAATGAACCAAGTAACAAGGCAGGGAAAAAAGTTAGAGCTGATAACTGAACATGTATTTATTGACTGCAAAGGATTAAGCAGGGATTATTTTCATTATCCTTCCCCCTCCGCTTCAGTTCATGATTTCCAAAAAAAAATCCCACCCCAGTCAAGTAAATATTAGGTACTGTGTCTGCATGAGAGGAATACATTAATACATCAGTTAAGCCTTACCATCACCTGTAAATAGTTTGATGTATTGATAAAACAAAGTTTCTAGAGCATCTTCCACAACACAGACTTCAGAAACAGTTTATATTAACAAGTCTATGTTTGCATTGATAGCTGGGAAAAATAAATCAAATAATTTATTTAGAGTCATTCCAGAAGACCGGCAACTGATTCTCCACTTCCTGCATCGACCAAAAGCAGAATTATTTGTGACTGATCTAAACAATGGTGAAAATCCAGAGATGTTTCTTTCAAAACAGTCTCATTCTTGTGTGATGCTGTCTACTGTTGCCCATGCTGATCCCAAAGGCTATTTCTACAGTACTTCATTCAACCACTGCTTTTTTAGAAAAGTTTAAGCATGAACTAACTTGAAAGCCATATATAGATGTCCTCCTAATTTTCCTATTTAGTGTACATAACTTGTGCTATTTATTAAATGAAGTTCCAAATTGTGAAGGATTTGTCTTAGCTGTTACCTCCACATCAATTTTACAGTTCATAATATGTATTTTTCCCCTTTAAGTACACAGCTATGTAAACATCTACATATTTAATATCTAAATACTTTTTCACATCTATTTAGCAGTCCTTTAGCATAAAACCCTTGCACATGCTTGTTTATTACGCTAGGGTGATAGTCGACATTTTATATTGTTTTCTTGCATATTAAACAGTTGTATTACTGTCTATATTTAGGACTACCATTATTTTGCCACAGAAAACATGGCATGTCAGTGAAGCCAGACATTACAAGTGCTCTAATGTAACAATGATTCAGTAACAACTTCATGTCTCTTTCTTAAAACACACATTTTAAATATTCAAAACCACTTTTCTTCTCTCTTCTTCCCCAGCCTTTACGTGGACACATATGTAGCTACAACAAGTGACCACATGGTACTGGCAGAGGTTTATTTCAGACCTCAAAGCAGTCAGATCTAACTCTCCCAGAAAATCATTCTGCTGAATGCAAAATACACTAAGGTCAGAGAGGAGATGACACTTCCACTGAAATAAATAAATCATTACTCTTATTAGGCTTCTTTTTACAGGAGACAAAAATCAAACATTATCCAGCATACTCTTTGTACACTTCACCAAGAGGTCTTCCAAGTTGTCAGTCATGGTACAACGCATCTCCAACACTACACTCCAGAGACATTACAGAAGGTAAACTGTTTAATAATTTATCAGCTGCTGTTGATACGAGGCACTTCAGCACACAGAGTCTTTTTATTATTCTTTCTTGTTGAGAAGCTTTTATCTGTTCTCAGACTGGAAGAACTGTACTGCGAAGTCTTCATCTGCCATCGCCAGTATGATTAAGTTAACTAAACATGATCACCTCCGTCACTTGAAGATCATCTTAAATGAAATCCGAACAAGTGCCTGCAATTTAAAAACTGAACTGTGACAGATACAAACAGACCAACAGATAGATGGCCATTTGGTTACTTTGGGTAGTGACAGAAACCCCTCTTGCTTACAGTGAGCTCAGGAAGCTCGCTCCTTAAATTAATGAGCTGGCAGGGGACCACAAAACTGCTGGAATATTCTCTCTAAGCTTTAGTCTCGGCAGAGGAATGCACTAGGGAATAACCGCAGGGCATCATCCACCAACATTAATAAGTACAGCAAGCTACAAATGCATACAGATTATACTTCCTATAAACAATAGACATGAATTTCCTATAAGCTCCTTATGAGATCCTCAAGTCTATCTTCCTTGCAAGTTACAAAATGCCTTTTCAAATGAGCTGACAGAATGCTATAGGAGACTAACTCATCTTTCAACTGAGTCAGGAACTCCCCAATTCTGACACTTCCAGTTGTATGAAAGGGTCTGATTGTTTCCTGTATTTATAGGTTATCATTGATTAGCACTACTAAATTTGTGATAAAAGTAAAATGTGTTCACATCTACATGTAAATAAGCCATTAGACCTTTGAAGATTCAATTGATTAGGAATTTTGGAAGCCTAATTTTTTCCTTTACTAAAGCCCAGTAGGTATTTTCAAGGTACTAGCCTTTAGAAACTAGAAAAAGCATTGAATTACATCTGCAGTCACCCAAGTTAAAAGTATTAACACAAAACATTCCATTTTGCAGATAGTGTCATCCAGTGCCAACTCTTAAAATCCATTTCTCATCCAGGAGTTATGTGCACAATTTCTTTTTTCATTAGTTCTAGTGAATAAAAGACTAAATGCTTAAATATTCTTAACCCAGTCAAAAAAGGGAGCCAGAGCACCAGCTCACTCACTCATTTTAGATCACCTGTTCATGGAATATCGCATAATGAAGATGAAATAGTAGAAAAATTTTCATACATTACTTAAAGGTTTAAAATAACTTCTCTCGATGGAAAGTTCTGGGGTTTTTCTGTTTGGTTGGTTTTTTTAACATTCAACACTAGTACCAACAAATACCAGAATCAAGTAACATGAAACAGGGCAATTGCTATTCAGGAACTCAGAACACCTTTACTGCTAGATACTACATACACCCAACTGAGCCCAGCCACTACTGACGCACAGCACAGGTTGGTAAGCCCCTGGCCTGCATGGTAGGATCACATTGTATTTTGGGGCAATATAGCTACGAACACTAATGATTGTTCATTTAACTAAATCTGTGATTCGACTCTTAGTTTAGGAAACATCTTTCAGAAGTATTTCAGACTACATCAAGCACCCTGAAAAAAATGTTGTCTTGCTCTGTATGATGTTTATTCTCAGGGTAAGCATCAGCAGCAGCTGAAATCTTGGGAGAGGGGTAAATAACAAAACCTTTATGCACTAAGTTGAAAACAAGTCTGTTTCCTAATATCCCTTGTAAAAGTGCTCCCAAGTCTCACTGCCTTGACCTTAGAGAATAAGGGCCACTGAGGAGTAAAGCCACCAGTGCTGACTATCAACTCAGCTCCATGCTGTTGTACACTCATAGCTCCTACTGAATATAAATTAATCAATCAATCTAGTAAAGGTTTTGTTTTGAAGTTTTCAACTGATGCGACTTGGTAGTCTTCTAAACACTCTTTACAATAACCTCATTTTCTGATAAAATGTGTGTATATATTATTATTCATATAGATACACAATAGATACTTTCTGTTGCAACACTGTTCTGACATTACTCTTAAGAAACTGCTGCTCTTTGCCTATGTTCATGATGGTTCAGGTCAGCTGCAACCTTCCTATACTGAGACTCTATTGTCCTGCAAAAGCTTCAGGTAAACAAAGGGGAAAGCAGATGCCCAGACTAGTTAATTTTATAGCCAATGGCCAAAATACCCAGCTTCTTATACATTTGGCAACTTTCACAAAGTAACTTTAATCACAACATATATTTTAGACCCCTGAAAGTTCGGGGAATTCAAAGATCACCCAAATTGTAGATGAATGAAGTGAATCAATTTTTAGCATGGTGCATACTAAATGCAGTATTAAAAAAGGAACATAGGAATTCCCAAATATTCACCTTGAACTTGGCAGTAGTTTATTTTTAAAATAATTTTCTTGATGGTGTCACAGAATACATGAATAAACCTAAGTTTAGCACTCCTATGCCAAACAAGGAGGTTATTGTACATCCTCTACCTGGTTTGCAAATAACTGTGACCGTACTGTGGAAAATCAGCATTGGTGTCTTGTCCTAGGTATACTAACAGTATATTTTGTCAGTTTATTACATGTATTAACTCATCATAGTTTTTCCTTAAATACTTTGATGGGTTGTTAACTTGTGTATAACACCATCATATAAATGGTTTATTACAACTACAGAATTTCTCAGAACTGTGATGGGGCACTTCACTAAATGCTATTCCAGTTATTGTACAAGCAACCCAGACACATGAGATATCCATGTCTGTCCTGACCTTACACTTTATCAATAATAAGCATACACTCTGTTCAGTGAAGCAGAACTTCACAGACTCATTTCAAATTCCTTGTCTTTAATCTGAGTGTTCCTCTGCCCTAATGTTACATACAAAATGAGACAAAGATCTGTTGAAGTAAACAAAGTGCAACAAATTAGGTTTATGATCCTATCTATGGAAGTTAAGATTGTCATTAAGTAATGGCTATATAAACAGAATTAGAAGTGTTTTCTTTGGTCAGATTTGAACATTCATTTCCCAACTTTACACACAAATAATTGAGAAGAGCACAGTTAGATACTAAATGTAAGTAAACGCTGTACTGATAAATCTCAAACTTTCCATACTGAAAGCTTCGCTAGCATAGGCTTTGAGGAAAAAGCCTTTTCCCTCACCTGGGTATAATGTATATATGTATATGTATGTACAGGATTTACTGTGCAGAACTCCTACAGCAGAACCATATGTCTCCAGAGATACAACTGACTTGAGAAGCATGAAGCAGTTTTTGTGCCAATCATACAGTTAAAGATCACAAAGCTACTATGGGACCCACAGGAAACATCTGGTTAGTTTTATGTGCTTTCATTATCCACTCTTCCTAAAGGGTAGAGTGTTGCCAAAGACCCTTGACTCCGGAGCCCCTCAGGAGTAGAATATTTCTGTAAAAATGATTTTAACTGGTAAGCTAGGAAACTGAAAAACAGCACTGTATTTTTGAAATCACTTGACAAGTAGGCTAACGGAGACATAGAAAAGTATTTACTAGCAAAGATCAACAATATGCATCTCAACTGGATCAAAGGGGAAGCACAACAAAACTCAAAAGCAACAGTCCAAAGTAAAAGGACAGACACCAAATTGATGGTAGTCTGTGTCAGACTGAGCATTTTAATGTCTTGAAAATACATCACCAGCCTTCTGTTCACCACTTCTGCTCTTTATTGCCAGGAAAAACATGTAAAATTGAGATGTAGGTAGATGATAACATTCACTGAAGAGCAGCACTCCTTCCAAGGACAACTACAGATATATCTTATCAACTGTACCACTAAGCCACAACACAACTGCCTCGCAAATCACCTTGTGAACAAGAAAATCCACTTGCACTACTGGTAACACAGCAAAGATCTACAAAAGAACCAATACCAAAGCAGCTATCTACCTCCCTCCCTGCTATGTATAATCTGCTCCTGTTTAGGGTCTTTGCTACCTTCACTCTTTCACGAAAATAGTTACTGCATTGTCAAGCCATCCTCAACCCTTTCTGGTTCCAGCCTCAGACATAAAAAATCCCTTTTCAATAGCTTTTACCTGCCCAGCTCCAGTCCTTTAACAGAAAATTCCTGCTTTCTCTAATAATTTCCTCTCACTAGAAAATTCTGCTATGTTAAATAGGAATATAGTGCATTTAAGCGTGTAGAACGGTCATGGAGCTACTGGTCAATGCTTAAAAAGTGATTAAAAGCAACATCACCAAAAAAGAAAGAATTCAAGAGTTCAAAATTTGTGCCTCTATTTTCCAGCCTCCTAACTTTACATTATAATTGTTCTCTTTTCAGCTGCCATTTAATATCATTCAATATGAGATAAACAGTTATGTTCACACTTTTCAACAAATAGTTTAATGCCCAGCATGTGACTGCAAATTAACTGAAATTTTAAAGACTGTATTCTCTACACAAACAAAAGTATGTATTAGATACGTCCCTTCTGCATTTCAGAAAAGATTTCAGGACAGTCAACTTCTAAACATTATCTGATATTTTCAGAAAAGATGGTTTTTCACCATATATTAGTGTAACCTCTCAGCCCCTAGCTTTGCTGCTAAATAAACACTCCTGCCTATTAAAATTATTTCACCACTATTGATCCTTAACTTTTGCTTCTCAGACTATTACGTTTCAGTACATTTGAAGTGCGATTTTTGAAAACACAAGTCAGTATGGATGTGTTTGAACTAGTTGAAAATGTTCAAGATGTTGCCAAAGTTCACACTCCTCAAATGTCACCTACAGCATTAATTAAAATTCCTTTCCAGAGGGGCTGAAGAAACACTGTTATACAATAGCACCTATCCCTACTTGCTAAAAGCAGAAGATGAATTTCAACCTCTAAAATCTGAAGCTGCCAGTGAATTTATACAACAAAAAATTTCTATTGCTAAAATAGCAGTGGTAAAATGTGTGAAGATCGCAAAGTGAAGTTCAAACTAGGTAAGTTGGATTGCAAACTAGCTGAACTGTTAGGTTCAAAGGCTTGCTATCAGGTAGTACAAATTGCAGTTAGTGGTGTGCCCAAGGGGTCAATACCAAGGCAATTATTGTTTGTTTACACTAATGACCTTGGCAATAGGATCAAGTATACCTTAGCCAGTTTGGAGATACCAGACTAATCAGAGTTGTTGATAGATCAGACAGTTGTGGTGACTTTCAAAGCCATCTTTACAGCCTGGAGAAGCAGACAGGAACCTTGTGAACTTCCAGGTATGGAAATACAAAGCATTGTACCTGATAAAGTACTGGCTGAATGGCAGAACTCAGAGGGTTGTCATCAGCGGCGCTGAGTCTAGTTGGAGGCTGGTGACAAGTGGTGTCCCTCAGGGGTCAGTACTGGGCCCAGTCTTGTTTAACTTCTTCATCAAC
>Ga0065711_1032743_pt1 | contig 26760 bp, 33 predicted proteins | sample Hoacrofraction12_FD_59098 | JGI IMG/M metagenome (GOLD analysis project Ga0065711, IMG submission 59098) | Hoatzin crop microbial communities from Cojedes, Venezuela - Epithelial fraction 12 v2 (version 2) | ecosystem: Host-associated > Birds > Digestive system > Esophagus > Crop | place... | reverse complement strand
GGTGGCAACGTGTGCTGTTGTATGTTTTAGGTGGCAATGAGTGTTGTTGCGTCTTTTAGGAGTCAATTTGTGTTGCTGGGTGTTTTATGTGGCAATATGTATTGTTGGGTTTTTTAGGCGGCAATGCGTGTTGTTGGGTCTTTTAGGTGGCAATATGTGTTTACATGTTTTATATGGCAATGTGTGTTGTTGGGTCTTTGAGGTGGCAATATGTATTGTTTGGTCTTTTACATGGTAATGTGTATTGTTGTATGTTTTAGGTGGCAATGTGTGTTTTTAGATCTTTTAGTTTGCATTGTGTGTTCTTATATGTTTCAGGTGTCAATCTCTGTTCTTGCGTCTTTCATGTGACTATATGTTTTGTTGGGTCTTTTAGCTGGCAAAGTCAGTTGTTTGGTCTTTTAGGTGGCAATGTGTGGTGTTGTATATTTTAGGTTATAATGTGTGTTGTTCGATCTTTTACGTGGGAATGTGTGGTTTTGGGTCTTTTAAGTGGCAATGCGTGTTGTTCGGTCTTTTAGGTGGCAAAGTGCGTTGTTGGGTCTTTTAGGTGGCAACGTGTGCTGTTGTATGTTTTAGGTGGCAATGTGTGTTGTTGGGTCTTTGAGGATTGAATGTGTGTTGCTGGGTCTTTTATGTGCCAATATGTATTGTTGAGTCTCTTACGTGGCAAAGCGTGTCGTTGTATGTTTTAGGTGGCAATGTGTGTTGTTCGGTCTTTCAGGTGGCAATGTGTGCTGTTGGGTCTTTTAGGTGGCAAAATGAGTTGGTTGGTCTTTTAGGAGGCAATATGTATTGCTGGGTCTTTTAGGTTTCAATGTGTGTTATTCGGTCTTTTAGGTGGCAATGTGTGTTGTTGGGTATTTTAGGTGGCAAAGTGAGTTGTTGGGTCTTTTAGGTGGCAACGTGTGCTGTTCTACGTTTTACGTGGCAATGTCTGCTGTTGGGTCTTTTAATTGGCAATATGTATTACGTGTTTTAGTTGGCAAAGTGTGTTGTTGGTTCTTTGCGGTGGCAAGCTGAGTTGTTGGGTCTTTTAGGTGCAAATGTGTGTTGTACATTTTAGTGTCAATGTGTGCAGTTTGATCTTTTAAGTGGTAATATGTGTTGTATGTTTAGGTGGCAATGTGTGTTTTTAGGTGTTTTAGTTTGCAATGTGTGTTTCTCGGTCTTTTAGTTTGCAATGTGTGTTTTTCTATGTTTCAGGTGGCAATGTCTGTTCTTGGGTCTTTTATGTGACTATATGTTTTGTGCGGTCTTTTAGGTGGCAAAGTGAGTTTTTGGGTCTTTTAGGTGGTAACGTATGCTGTTGTATGTTTTAGGTAGCAATGTGTGGTTGGGTCTTTTAGGAGGAAATATGTATTGTTGGGTCTTTTACTTGGTAATATGTGTTGTATGTTTTAGGGGGCAATGTGTGATTTGGGGTCTTTTAAGTGGCAATGTGTGTTGTTCGGTCTTTTAAGTTGCAATGTGTGTTGTTGGTTTTTTTAGGTGGCAATATGTATTTGTGGGTCTTAAGTGGCAATATGTGTTGTATCTTCTAGATGGATATCTGTTTTGTTGGGTCTGTTAAGTGGCAAGTTGAGTAGTTGGGTCTTTTAGGAGGCATTGTGTGTTGTTGGATCTTTGTGGTGGCAAAGTGAGTTGTTGGGTATTTTAGGAGGCAATATGAATTGTTCGGTGTTTTAATTAGCAACGTCTGTTGGTTATTTTATGAGGCAATGTTGAGTCTTTTAGCTGGCAAAGTATTTTTATGGGTCTTTTAGGTGGCAAAGTAATTTGTTGTGTCTTTTAGGTTGCATTGTGTGTTGATGTATGTTTTAGGTGGCAATGTGAGTTGTACGATTTAGGTGACAATGTGTGTTCTTGTATGTGTTATGTGGCAACGTTTGTTTCTCGGTCTATTAGGTGGATATGTGTGTTGTTAGGTCTTTTAGTTGGCAGTTTGTGTTTTTGTTTCTTTTAGGTGGGAAGTGGAGTTTTTGTGTCTTTTACGAGTCAATGTGTGTTGTTGGGTCTGTTAGGTGGCAAAGTGATTTGTTGGGTATTTTCGGTGGCAATACATGTTATATGTTTTACATGGCAATGTGCGTTGTTCGTTCTTTTACGTGGCAATGAGTGTTGTTGGGTATTTTAGTTGGCAATGTGGGTTGTTGGGTCTTTTAAACGGCAATGTGTGCTGTTGTATGTTTTAGGTGGCAATGTGTGTTGTATGTTTTAGTTTGCAATGTGTGTTGTTTCGTCTTTTAGGTGGCAACGTGTGTTGTAGGATTTAGGAGTCAATGTGTGTGCTTGGGACTTTTAGGTGGCAATGTGTGTTCTTGTATGTTTCAGGAGGCAATGTGTGTTGTTGGGTCTTTCATGTGGCATTACGTATTGTTGGGTCTTTTAGAAGGCAATGTGTGGTGTTGTATGTTTTAGGTGGCAATGTTTGTTGTTGGGTCTTTTATGTGACATGGTGTGTTGTTCGGTCTTTAGGTGGCAATGTGTGCTGTTGGGTATTTTAGGTGGCAAGTTAAGTTGTTGGGTCTTTTAGTTGGCAATGTGTGTTGATGGGTGTTTTAGGTGGCAAGCTGAGTTGTTGAGTCTTTCAGGAGCCAATGTCTGCTGTTGCGTCGGTTACGTGGCAAAGTGAGTTGTTTGGTCTTTTAGGTGGCAATGTGTGGTGTTGTATATTTTAGGTTATAATGTGTGTTGTTCGGTCTTTTACGTGGGAATGTGTGGTTTTGGGTCTTTTAAGTGGCAAAGCGTGTTGTTCGGTCTTTTATGTTGCAGTGTGTGTTGTTGGGTATTTTAGGCGGCAATATGAGTTGTTGTATCTTCTAGATGGCTATCTATGTTGTTGGTTCTGTTAAGTGACAAGTTGAGTTGTTGGGTATTTTAGGAGGCAATATGTATTTTTTGGTCTTTTAGGTGGCAATGTGTGTTGTATATTTCAGGTCGCAAAGTGTGTTGTTCGGTCTTTTAGGTGGCAATTTGTGTTGTTTTGTCTTTTAGGTGGCAGTGTGTGTTGTTGGGTCTTTTAGGTGGCAAGTTGAGTTTTTTCATGTTTTAGCATACAATGTGTGTTGTTGGGTCTTTCAGGTGGCAATGTGTGTTGTTGGGTCTTTTATGTGGCAATATGTATTTTTGGGTCTTTTAGGTAGCAACGTGTCTTGTTGGGTATTTTAGGAAGCAATGGCTGTTGTTGGGTCCTTTAGGTGGCAAAGTGAGTTGTTGAGTATTTTAGGAGGCAATACGTATTGTTGGGTCTTTTAGGTAGCAACGTGTGCTGTTGGGTATTTTAGTAGGCAATGTGTGTTGTTGGATCCTTTAGGTGGCAAAGTGAGTTGTTGGGTATTTTAGGAGGCAATATATATTGTTGGGTCTTTCAGGTGGCATTGTGAGTGGTTGTATGTTTTAGGTGGCGATGTGTGTTGTTGGGTCGTTTATGTAACAATGTGTGTTGTTGTATGTTCTATGTAGCAATGTGTTTTGCTGGGTATTTTAGGAGGCAATATGTATTGTTGGGTCTTTTATGTGGCAATATGTATTGTTGGGTCTTTTACGTGGTAATATGGCTTGTTGTATGTTATACGTGGCAATGTGTGGTTTTGGGTCTTTTAGTTTGCAATGTGTGTTTTTGTACGTTTCAGGTGGCAATGTCTGTTCTTGGGTCTTTTATGTGGCTATATGTTTTGATGGGTCTTTTAGGTGGCAAAGTGAGTTGCTGTATGTATTAGGTGGCAATGTGTGTTGTATGTTTTAGGTGGCAATGCCTGTTCTTGTATGTTTTAGCTAGTAATGTGTCTTGTTGGGTCTTTTACGTGGCAATATGTGTTCATGTATGTTTTAGGTGGCAATGTGTGTTGGCTTGTCTTTAGGTGGCAATGTGTGTTGTTGGGTATTTTATGTGGCTATATGTATTGTTGGGTCTTTTAGGTGGCAATGTGTGTTTTGGGGTCTTTTAGGTGGCTATGTGTGTTGTTGGGTATTTTCTGTGGCAATAAGTATTGTTGGGTCTTTTACGTGGCAATATCTGTTGTATGTTTTAGGTGGCAATGTGTGTTGTTGGGTCTTTTTTGTGGCAAAGTGTGTTGTTAGGTCTTTTACTAGGCAATGTGTGTTGTTGGGTCTTTTAGGTGGAAATGTGTGTTGTATGTTTTTGGTGACAATGTGTGTTGTGGTATGTGTTATGTGGCAATGTGAGTTCTCGGTGTTTTAGGTGGATATGTGTGTTGTTGGGTCTTTCAAGTGGCAATTTGTATTTTTGTTTCTTTTAGGTGGCAAGTTGAGTTTTTGGGTCTTTTAGGAGTCAATGTGTGTTGTTGAGTCTTAGGTGGCAAAGTGAGTTTTTGGGTATTTTTCGTGGCAATATATGTTGTATGTTTTAGGTGGCAATGTCTGTTGTTGAGTCTTTTGTATGGCAATGTGAGTTGCTGAGTCTTTTATGTGGCAATGTGTGTTGTTGGGTATTTTAGGTGGCAATATGTGTTGTTGTATCTTTTAGGTGGCAATGTGTGTTGTATGTTTTATGTGGCAATGTGTGTTGTGTGTTTTGTGGTGTTTTAGGTGGCAATGTGTGTTGTTGGTTCTTCTCGGTGGCAATATGTATTGTTGGTTCTCATAGGTGGCAATATGTGTTATTTTTTAGGTTCCAATTTGTGTTGTTCTATGTTTTAGGTGGCAATGTGTTTTACTGGGTCTTTTATGTGGCAATATATATTGTCGGGTCTTTTACGTGGCAAAATGTGTTGTATGTTTTAGGTGACAATGTGTGTTGTTCGGTGTTTTATGTGGCAATGTGTTTTGTTGGTCTTTTAAGTGGCAATGTGTGTTGTTCGGACTTTTAGTGGGCAATGTTTGTTGTTGGGTCTTTTAGGTGGCAACATGTGTTCTATGTTTTAGGAGGCAGTGTGTGATGTTGGGTCTTTTACGGGGCAAGTTGAGTTGCTGGGTCTTTTATGTGGCAATGTGTGTTGTTGGGTCTTTTACTAGGCAATGTGTTGCGCTGGGTATTTTATTAGGCAATATGTTTTATTGGGTCTTTTAGGTGGCAATGTGTTTTGTTGGGTCTTTTAGGTGGCAATGTGTGTTGTGTGTTTTAGGTGTAAATGTGTGTTGTGGTATGTTTTAGGTGGCAATGTGTGTTGTTCTGTCATTTAGGTGGCAATATGTGTTGGGTATTTTAGGTGGCAAAGTGTGTTTCTGCATGTTGCAGGTGCATTGTGTGTTGTCGTATGTTTTAGGTAGCAATGTCTGTTGTATGTTCTAGTTGGTAATGTGTGTTGGTGGGTCTTTTAAGTGGCAATGTGTGTTGTTTGGTCTTTTAGGTGGCACAGTGAGTAGTTGGGTCTTTTAGGTGGTAAAGTATATTGTTGGGTCTTTTAGGTGTCAAAGTATTTTGTTGGGGTTTTTACATGGCAATGTGTGTTGTATATTTTAGGTGGCAATGTGTGTTGGTTTGTCTTTTAGGTGGCAATGTGTGTTGTTGGGTGTTTTAGGTGGCAATATGTATTGTTGGGTTTTTACGTGGCAATAGGTGTTGTATGTTTTAGGTGACAATGTGTGTTGTTGTATGTTGTAGGTGGCAATGTGTGTTGTTGTATGTTTTAGGTGGCAATGTGTGTTGTGATATGTTTTAGGTGGCAATGTGTGTTGTTGTGTCTTTTAGGTGGCAATTTGTCTTGTATGTTTTTGATGCCAAAGTGTGTTGTTGGGTCTTTTAGTAGGCAATGTGTGTTCTTGTATGTTTTAGGTGGCAATGTGTGTTGTATGTTTTAGGTGACAATGTGTGTTGTTGGGTCTTTTAGGTCGCAATTTGTGTTGTTTTATGTTTTTGGTGCCAAAGTGAGTTGTTGTGTCTTTTCGGTGGAAATGTGTGTAATTGGGTCTTTTAGGTGGCAACGTGTATCGTTGAGTCGTTTAGGTGGCAATGTGTGTTGTTGTATGTTTTAGGTGGCAATGTGTGTTATATATTTTTGGTGGCAATATGTGGTGTTGTACATTTTACGTGGCAATGTGTGTTGTTGGGTCTTTAATGTGGCAAAGTTAATTGTTGGGTATTTAGGTTGCAATGTGTGTTGTTGTATGTTTGAGGTGGCAATGTGTGGTGTTGTATGTTCTAGGTGGCAATGTGTGTTGTTGGGTATTTTAGGTGGCAAAGTGTATTGTTGGGTCTTTTAGGTGTTTGTTTGGTGAAGGTTGGAACAATAGAGTACTATCTAATTTTTTTTTGTAGCTTGGATACTTTAGTACTGCCTTCGGAAATTGGCATTATTTCGTTAATGCCTTCAAGATAAGCATACCACTTGTTGACTGTGGGTTTCAGAGCTATGCCAGCTGGTGGTTCTGTCCCTTTACGGACTACATCTAGGAGACGGAAAGGGCCCCGAATGATCACACTCTGTTCTTTTCTTATTTGTTCTGCTCTTTTTAATGCTCTCACTAAAGATAGCAAACCTTTCTTGACATCTGAATATCTTTTCTCACTGTCATTAAAGGAGTGAGAGCTAAACTCCAAAGGTCTGTCTGGTCCTGCAGGTCCCTTTTGCCATAACTTAGAGCTCCTAGAATTTGCTGCAGCTCCTTCACATTAGATGGATTTTGTCATTCTTCTATTTTTTTCAGGGTATCCTGAGGAATAGCAGCAGCTCCTTTAATCCACCAGACCCCCAGGAATTTAACTTCCCGTGCAGGTCCCTGACACTTTGAGTCTGGAATTTCCAGTCCCAATTTAAGCAGTGTTATCCGGATTATTTCCATGGTGTCTTTTACACTCTCTTGATCTTTTCCCCCTATCAGGATATCATCAATGTATTGGTATACTGTACATCCAGGGGAAACAGGGATTTCTGCTAAAACCTCAGCTAAAGCATTGTGGGAGACGGTGGGGGAATGTTTATACCCCTGTGGAAGTCGGTTAAAAGTATATTGGATGCCTTTCCAAGTGAATGCGCACTGTGCTTTGTCCTGCTCCCGGAGGGGAATAATGAAAAACATGTCTTTAACATCTAAAGCAGCCATTCAGGAACGGGCAGCTCCTTGTATTATTGTTACTACTTCAGCGATATTCAGAACTGCGACAATTAGGGGTGCAGTATTGGCATTTAGGCGTCTATAATCTACTGTGAAACGCCATTGTCCAGTGGGTTTCTTTACTGGCCACACCAGTGAACTATAGGGTGAATGAGTTCTTTCAATGATACCTCTTTTTTCTAACTCTGCTACCACCCCGTCAATACCTGCAAGTGCTGCTGCTGGCAATGGATATTTCCGAACATTAGTGATTTTAGAGGGGGGTAATGGTATGGAGGTTTCTAGCAGACTTAGTGCTATTGTGCCTAACCCCTTTTCATGTCCTGCAAAGCTCCATACAGTTCCATCAGGTAGTTTCCATGCTCGCCCGTGCAGCAAATCAAATCCTAAAAGATTAGTGTGTGCAGCACCCACTAACACTCCTTTCCTGGTCATTCTCTGTTCTCCTGGTAACCAGAGGGTGATTTTTACAGTGGGGCATGTTTTTATCACACCATCAATCCCCATAAATTTGACTTTGCGTCGGGTGGGTTTTATGCCTAAAAGTTGTGCTGTTTTATTAGTGATTACTGACATTTGGGCCCCGGTATCAATGAGAAATTTGGTTAATATTTTCCGGGGTCCAATGGGAAGGGCAATAATAGGTTCGTTGATTTTACCAGGGAGCCATTGGATTGCTAGTACCCGCCGGGCAGGGTGGCTCTGCCCTCCCCGGGGATGGGAGTTTTTTTGCTGGGACTCTGACAAATCAATCATGTTAGATTTTGGTGCAGAAGGCACAACACTGTCATAACAAGGAGATTCTCCGGTTGGATGCTTTACCCCAAGCGAATTATTTTTTCTAGTTAAGGATTGGACCAGTGCACGGAGATCTTCCGTAGGGACACCATGCAGGAGCCGTCGAGGCACCCCCAGGTCCAGGGCTTTACGCCACAACTCATTTCGCTCCTTATCAGGTTTAAATCTCCCGTCAGGCTTAGGGTTGTCAGTATGCATTTGATCAGATTTGGAGTCTTTTATGTGGACTTGGCGAATCCTTCGGGTAGGATCGGGGGGCTTTTCACCATTTAGGATAGCCCAGCGCATTTGGCGTCCATATTTGTCTATTTCCTGTACAAATTCATTCCAAGTGGGTATATGGTTACGCCGACTCCAACGGCGGTTAGGGTTATCATAAATCTCCCGTATGCAGTTTCGAGTTTTGACCGTAAACGGCTTAAGGCAATCGGGGAAACCACGGATGAGAGGGGCTAGTCGGTCCGGGTCAATAGGAGCTAACATCAGGGATTTTTGAAACTCCTCCCGGTCATACATAGCTTGCAGACAAGCTGCTTCTCGTACTGCTGCAGACAGGTCAGAGTAACCCTTAGCTCTAATCTCTAGCGGCTCTCCCCTTTCCCGTGGATCCATACCGCCTGCCCAGTAGGCTGCTCGAGCTGTTAGGGAATAACAATGATCTCCTGGCATAGTGGTTAAAAACACTCCAGGTCCCCAGGTGTCTCCCGCTTCATCCTCACTTAACATAATTCTATCTCCACCCTCAGCAGAAACTCGCCACACATATTCAACAGCTGACTCGCTTGGCTGCCTGGAGTATTTCTCTTTTATTCTTTCCAACTCTGTCTGTGTCCATGGCACGGTACATGTAGTGGTATGGATTTCATCATCATCATCAACAGCTGTTTCAGTTTTAACCAAAGGTCGCAAGGGTATCACTTGGGATTTAAAAGTCCCTTCGACTTCACTGACTTCCTCATCATCACTGTTACACCAAAAATCTTCAGTGTGCATTCCTGAGCTCGGGTAACGCATTAACTTACGAATCTGCTGGACCTGGGCAGAAGGCTGCATTTTATCTAAAAGCCCATTCACCTTTTCCAACAACATCCTAAAATGCTGAGCCTCACCCCTGAGTCTAGCATTTCGATATTCTAAATTTCTGTTTTCCCCCAAGAGCTCATCAACTTGGTTTTCTAATTTCTCATTTTCGTTTGTAAGTTTGCTAACCTGGTTTTCTAATTTCTCATTTTCGCTTGTAAGTTTGCTAACATGAGTTTCTAATTTTTCTCCTGTCTCCTTCTGGAAAGCTAATGCTGATTTCAGCACCTCATTTTCTGATTTTAAAGCCTCATGTTCTACGGCAGAGACCAGAGTAGGAGCAGGGGCTTCTTTAGCTTCTTTTTGTGCACAAGATAAACAGGCGCCTAACACTGCACGAATCACTCCTTTACCTTTACCCGTTTGGAGCTTTTGTGAAACCTGACACTGTTTAATACGTTCGACTATTTTCTCTTCATCCTTCCAAAACTTCTGGGCCCACTCCTTCCCGGCTTGGGAAGGGGCACAACCGTATTTTTGTAGCAGTTTATCCATGGCAATCCTATCCATGACGCCAATTTTCTGTCGCGTTAATTTGGCAGAAAATAAAACCCCTTGCTTTCTAACGCTCTTCACCGGAGTGAGAGGCTAGGTGCGGCTGGATTTGAATTCTGAGTGATGTCCAATTTGCCACTACTAGTCCAGTCACGTTTAATATGTATATTAAACTACCACAATTCTGGATACACTAATAACAGTCTGCACCTTCAGTCCAGTCGTGCTCATGAACTGGCACGGCCGCATTAGGTCGTGTTCAGTGAGAAACTGTGACAACTGGCTACTGAAACAGTGCAGTTTTATTTGTGCAGCAGATATATAGGTTTTTTGAATTGCTGGTGATAGTGACTGTCTGCAAGAAAGCACGTGCAAATACAAAACGCGTGAAAAGATCATAAATAATACAGCCTGGCTATAAATATTAGGGAGTAACTATTCCCGAAAAAGCGCTTAGTTGAAGTCTCACCCAAGGCGTCCCAAGAGGGGGAGAAGCAAGGCTCAGCCCGTCGGCCAATCCTGGTTTTCGGAGGCAGTCTGAGGTGGAGTTTCCCTTGACTTGCTCACGGTGTTATCTTCTTTTCCTCCGAAGATCTTCTTCTCCGAAAATCCCCCATTTCCCTGGCTATTTTTATAGTCTTTCTACCTTTCAGGTGAAGTTTGAGTGACTGTAGTCATACATATCTTTTATCATGATTGGTGTAAAATTCTCTCGCTTCACTTTTAAAGGTATAGTTTACGAAAAATCGAGAGCGCAGACTCGAAGAGGGGAGGTCGCACCTCGGAGGTGGGTAGCCTTCGGGATGGAGGTGTGTTTTGGTATTAAAATGATATTAAAACGAGCAAAGTTCACAAGAGGATAGCACTTTGGCAAGGTTTCGAAAACCTGTTGGCTCAGGGGGCCAGATGATCTGCTTATCGGTTCTAGAGAACCATTTCTTCCCGCTTTATCATCACGGAGCAGGGCCACGGAGTCTCCACTCCGTTCCGTCCTCTATGGCACATTGCAGGGAGTTGCTGTGTGAGTGGATTCCTCGCATGCTTGCTGCAGCTGTGTCCCATCCTCAGAACTCCTTTTGATTTCATGCTTTCCCTCAATGGGTGAACACTGCTACGTTTTTCATATAAACCTTAATTTTTAGATGTAAAACCTTAATTTTACTAATAATTCCACACATGGAAGCAATAAAATTGCTAGTTGAACCACCTTAAAACCAAAATGAAGCCAAAAAGTGCAAACTCTTTACTTTCATCTGTTTTACTGATGTTTTTCCCTAAGTGAGTCATTCAAAAAAATGACGAGATGCAGCATGTAACAAGGTAGAATTTTCCTTCCTAGTCCAGCAGGTTATTAACATTTCAGAAAATGCATGCTTGGGAATGATTTTGCTGTGTTCTCATGTACTGACTTGGAGCAGGCTTACAGGCAACCCTTTCTGTTGATACCTGTGCTGAACAGAACGTTTGAATCCAGACTCTAGGCACATGGTGAAGCTCTTAAAGAACCCAGATACTTAAAGGTTATTTACTGTCTTAACTCATGTTACAAGCAGTGCACTCTATTGCCCTGTGGATAGTTTATTGTCATGACTGCCCTGACTGGTACTTTGCCTTTTCCTTTCTAGTCCAAGGATGCATTTAGGAAGGCAAATCCAGGGTACAAGTGGTGCCCCACAACAAACCAGCCAGTACAAACCCAGACATCCCCTGTTGCAAACAGGAGAAAGCCATGGGCCTTTGCCTCAGACTCTGCAAAATATTCACCAAGCCTGAGGAAAGCAACAAGAAGTGAAGAAATGCCCCAGCATCATTTCAGCATGGCAGGTGAGATTTCCACCCATGTTTCTTCAAATGTGTCAGCCTTGTTTTGTTTGAGGATCGGTGTTGAAATTGAACTGCAAGACCAGTTTTCTTTACTGCAGATGGTACTGTAGTGTAAATACTTTCATGTCCCAAATTCAATTGCTGTGACTCTAGATAAACCTCTGCACAACATCCTAAAATATTCTTTCATGCGTGACTTCTTTCAGAAGTCGAGTCTGTGGCATATACGACAGATATGTGGCATATCATAATCCATACCCCATATGGGGACCAGGTTTGACTGATTTTTAAAAACTTTGCTGTCTGTTTCTCTATTTTCTGCAGACTGAATCAGTGAGCACAGTAATTCACAGGGGTCTCTCTCCAGCGCCATGCCAGTGAAGGCTGGTTGTTTCATATGAGTGTAACAACAGCCTGTAAGATGCGGACAGCTTCTGGCAGAGATGTTGGCAGCATCAAAATCCTGGCAAGTCTGCCATCCCAGATTGAGTACCGTTTGGTCAACTGCAACCAGTTCATGGTGAACATGTGGTGCTGTTCTTCTCCCCTTGACTTCGTGTGACAGTTCCATTCAACTCTGACTCTTCTATCCGGTACAACCTCTTTTAAAACCCAGACTGCACGCCAACTGATAGTCTGCAATGTAGCTGAGCAGCTGCAGAATGCCACAGACCGTCTGGCATCCTCAAGGCAGATAGCTCCCGAGGGCAGGGATTCTAGGATTCCAGAATAAGTCCAGGAAATCTGTTTTACTTGTTCGTAGTTGCTAATCCTGTCGTGATTGCTTTTTACAGATTATGTTTCAGTTTGGAAAATGTCATAGAGTAAGACCTTCCTTTATTTTTTTTAACTCGCACACAGGCCATCCTCCTCCTTTATTTCTGGCATTCCCACGGTAACCACCCCACTTCTAAGTTTCTCCTGTTGCTGTATCATTGTGTCAAGAACCTGAGGGAGGTGTGGCACCAGCACTGGGCTTCTGACCTGCAGACCCACCAGTGGTGTCCTTGCGCATCCAGCCGGGAAGATGGAATTGAGCATGTTTTTCTCATGAAATGGCTCACCCATGATGTTAGGGCATAAGGCAAAGACAACCACTGTTTGCAGGTGACCGTGAGCATTGCAGCATCTCCCCTCACAGCTACAGGGCTAAGTGGGCAGCAGCTTTCCTATACAGATGTGCAAGATTCCCAGTACTTCCACGTTTTTGCATCAGGAGAAAACTGTCTGGGCCCAAAAGCTCTTTAGTGAAGCAAAGGTTGGGAAAAAGACCCTTCCTAGAACAGCCAATATCCCGATAGAGATGCACTTTTCATTTTGTGCTAAGAAAGAATGGCATTCCCAAATAGTGAGATGGTTGTAAGCTTCATTGTCCTGGGTTCGGCCAGGACAGGGTTAATTTTCACCAGGAGCCAGGAGGGGACATAGCCGGGCGGGCTGACCCCACCTGGCCAAACAGAGCAGGGTATTCCATACCGTGTGCCGTCATGCTGGGTGCTGGTGGGGGGGAGCGGGGCGGCAGGAAGGCTGTTGCGGCTCAGGAGCGCGCATGGCGACGGGTGAGAGCGGCTTTCTGCGTTCTGCTGTTGGTGTTGTGTATTCTCCTTATCTCTGTTGTTGTTGTTACTGTTACTGCTGTTGTTTGCTGTTCTGTTAAACTGCCCTTACCCGACCCACCAGTTCTTGCCTTTTACTTTCTATTCTCCTCCACACCCCAGTGGGGGGTGGGGAGGCAGAGCAGCCACGTGGCCCTTTTGTTGCCAAACTATAACATTCATCAATTGTAAAAGCTGTTAAGAACATCATAAATCATCTATTCTGCAAGTCAAAATTTTGACTACTTTCTCACTGCTGTACATTGAACTCTAAATTGCTTTAAATAGCACAGTAGAAGTGCATGTTAAATAGCACATTTCAAGCACATTTTTCATATCAGTTAAGTTCTTGGTGCCGTTAGAGAGACATTGTGCTGAGAAAGCACTATGAACATATGGCAATGCTCGTACACATACATTTGGTCTTCCTTGAGATGAAGTTATTTTGTAATTTGAAACCTTAGTTGAAAGATTTTTGGTTTTATCATGACCAGATATCTTAGTGCCAACACTCTGCTGCAGCTGCAGCAGAAGTATTCATGTTGTTAAGCACCAAATGAAACTTCCACTCTCCACTTACCTGTCAGGTTTTTTCTCTTCCTCTTAATTTTTCTGTTTAAATAAATGACAGTTCCCGTTTGCTGCCTCCATTTCTTCAGTCACTTCTCATTACTAGATCCTACACTTCTGGTAGTGTCTTGGCTCTTTTAGACTCTTAATACATTAGATCCTTTTGAGTTTAAAAACAAAAACCAACAAAACCTAAACCCCACACCTCCTACTGGTTCATCACAGTAATGGAAAAAAATAATTGCAGTTCAACACGTGGTCTGAAGCCAGAAGTTTTCGGCTGTATGCTTAAGATAATGAGCCACTCTTCCATGCTTGAGAGAGTGGATGAGCTTTGTTTATTCACCTTGCATTCCTGTGATTCTCTCCACTGCTGTTCTAAGAGAGGACTGAAAACTCGTACTGTGTGTATGTTAGTGTGAGATGCTTCCTGAGGGAGAGCTTTTGGCAGCATCTGTGCTGCAGAATTAAACAGCACCAGTGACTGTTCCCGTGAGCTGGAGCTCGACCGTCGGTAGTGCGAAGTCGTGTGGGGTTTACAGGTACAGGTCTGGCCCATGTCAGCTGAAAAGCTCATCAAATTCCTGGGCACCGCTGGCGAGTGGGAATGGGCCAGGGGATTTCCCAGTGGGCATTTTGGATGCAGCTGTTCTGCATCTGAATTTTGCTTAACAAAATGCAACCAAGTGGACAGGGGTAATTGTGCCAGGTGGCCTCCATTCCAGGGAATGGTCCCCGGCACATGTCATTTATTGGTGTAGAGATTTTTATTTTATAGTTCAGTAAAAGGAAATTGGAAAAGGAGAGGTTGGAGTCTCAGCAACACAGCAAGGCTGATGCTTCCCTTTCCCTCACACTGTGGCTGTTGTGTGAGACGTCTGGGCCACAGCCGGTCTGTCTCTCTCTAGATGACACTCTGTTGAATTGGGCCCTGTCTTGGCCACCAAGGCACTCCCCCAAACCAGTCAATTAGTCTTGCTAATGACGCAGCGCAGCCGCTGTTCTGAGTGGAAATGATGCTCCATGAGTAACGCAGTGCCGATGTTCATTGCTGTCCCTTCTTGCTGTCATTTTCCGAGCTCCTGAGTTGCAGCAAGGCTGGAGACGGGCAGCTTTCAACATCAAATACTTGGAGAAGGAGCCTTTATCTCTCTGTTTTACTTTCCTCAAATATTTATTGCATTGACAGGGCAACAAGTAGGAAGGAGCTTGCCTGGCCAGTGCCTGCGTGGTTCTGGCACAGAGGATCAAACTCTTCGTGCTTCAGAGCTGTCTGGCTGGCACGTTCCACCACTAAATGCAGCTCTAAGTTAAATCTAAAGGAAAACAGAAATTTGCTTCAGAGCTTCATCATGTCATTTTGTTCCAACCTTTTGATTGTTCCATGGCTATGGGAGGGACGCACTCCCTTGGTAGGAGCATCTGTTGAGTTAGAAACCTGTGTGATATTAGAGCATCGCTTTGTGTATTTATGCATGAGATCCTGACAGATGCCGGTTTAAACGTATCCACTTCGTTAGTACCTGAACCCTTTGGCAGTAACCTTCTAAATCCACGCAATGGATCCATGCAAGACTGTGGTGTGCAAGTGAGCATAGTTTGTGGAATAGTTGAGCAGGAACACCGGGTGGGTCTGCTCCAGCTCCTGTCCTTGCGCTGGGCAAAGCCTCATCCTCTGATTTCTGACAGCGGGTGGATGAGCAGAAGGCCTGCAGGTGGGTGAGGAGCGCTTCTTCGTTGCCTACTGCCGTGCCTGCACATCTCTCTTCCTTGCCCGTCAGGGCCCTGGCTTGCCTCACAGCAGCACCTCATGGCCTGTCTGTAGGTCACTGCCCAGAAATCCCGGGATTTGTTGTGCAGTCCAAAACCCGGCTCCTCTACCAGTTTCCCCCTCAGCGCTGCTCTGCAGATCAGGCTGGCATTACAGCCCCTCACCAGTCAGTGCGGAAGGTGAGCCAGGGGCTTCCTTCGCCTTCGTTCAGCGTGATCCATTTTGGAGCAGACCGCTGGTAGCAGGGCAGAAAGGAGAAAAAGTGGTAAAATCTTCAGCTGATCGTACTGTGGAAATGCAATATAAAGAAAAAAGGCACACCCATATAAAATGTTCAGTACAACAATTTATAGACAAGTAGAACATAGAACAGTATGTGAAAACCAGCATGCAAGTTTCTAACCTGTTATCCTCATGAGCCTAAGAGGTCTTTCAGGAGTCCCTTTAGATTTTCAGATGGGCTTTATAACGGAGAGTAGATCCTTGGCCCCAAGCCTGATGGTTGGATTGGACATAATTTTTGCAGTTGTTAGTAGGAGCAGTTTTGGTGGAGAGTAGTATCGTTTCTGACACTAGTAGCCTGGCAGACAGTAGTGCCCTTCTTGGTGGGGTGCAGTACCAGGCCCTGCGCCCGGCAGGGCTGCAGGACCTCCGCCGGGATCGGCTCCTTGTTGCCTGCTGTTCCCTGGAGGAAGCGCGGCCTCCCGGCTGATGGCGTGGTCTGCTCCTGGAATAAGCCGGCACTTGCTGTTTGGGGCGTAGAGCTCGCCCCTCGTCACGATCGCTCCTCCACTGCTGCTCCCACTGTGTTCAGCGGTGAGTGCTGCGGGACCTGTGCTGGGATCGGCTCCTTGTCTCCCGCCATTCCCTGGAGGAAGCCCGGCCTCCCCGCTGACGGTGTTGTCTTGTTCTGTAATGAGCGGAAACATCCCATGCAGGGCTTAGAGCTCGCCTCTCGTGGTGATCCCTCGTGCTGTGCTGCTCCCGCTGCGTTTGGCGGTGGGTGCTGCGGGGCCTGAGCCGGGATCGGATCCTTGTCACCCGCCGTTCCCTGGAGGAAGCCTGGCCTCCCCGCTGACGGCGCTGTCTTCTCCTTGAATAAGCTGGGACATCCCATGCAGGGCTTAGAGCTTGCCTCTTGTGGTGATCCCTCCTGCTCTCCTGTTCTTGCTGTGTTTGGCGGTGGGTGCTGCGGGGCCTGAGCCGGGATCGGCTCCTTGTCACCCGCCGTTCCCTGGAGGAAGCCCAGCCTCCCCGCTGACGGCGCTCGCTCCTGCCCGGGGAGGCTGGCACATCCCGCTCAGGCCTTGGAGCTCGGCGCTCGTCACAAGCAGTGTCCTGAGCCCTGCTCTGCTGCCGTCTCCTGCTGCTCGAGGGGTGTAGCCCTGGGCGTGCCGATCCCTGCTGTGGCCATTGCGGTGCCGCCTCAGGGACCTGCTCTATGTTGGAAAAGGTAGAGTGATGGCGGCCTGAGGAGTGACGCTGGCTCCTTTCCGCAGAGCGGGGCTGAGGTCTCCCTCCTCCAGCATGGCTGGCGGAGCTGCTGTGCTGCACAATGTCGTGCGTCTCATAGTTGTCGGCACCCACCTTGTGGCAGATGTGGCGGAAAGGCCGCTGGCAGATCGGGCACAGAGCTGTGATGCGGGACCACTTCAAGATGCAGGGAAAACAGAAACTGTGCCCACACCTACTTACAGAGGCTTGGTCGTTCATGGTGTCCAGGCAGATTGGGCATATTAGATCCTCGGAGGGATCCTCAGAAGCATCCTGTGCTGTGGCCTGGGGCAGCTGGCTGCTGCTGGCAGCAGGGGAGGAGGTGCCATCTCCTGCCAAGTCCTCCTGCGACGCCATCTCACACTGCAAACAAAAGAGACACACAGCTCACGGCCTGCCCCGGAGACGCAGCCTGCGGGAAGCAGCAAAGCTGCTGCTTGGGGCCGTGCTTGTGCTGCCGCCAGCGCCAGGGACCGTCCCGGGGCAGACAAGTGACAGCGGGACGTCCGTGCGTGTCCCTGCTCCGAGGGCAGGGTGGTGACGGACCTGTCCGACACGTGCAGGCAGGGGCTGGGAAGGCAGGAGAGCGGTTCCTGGCTGCTCAGCAGCAGCAGCCTGAGCCTGGGGCCGCAGCAGGTCGGGACCAGCGCCCCGGGCCTTGCTGGTGTCCCCGTCTGGCAGATCCTCTCTGTGCCCTCAGAAGGGAGCCTGTGGGATGGGGGTCCTTCGTTCCCTCACCCGCAGACATCTGTCCCTGGACGAGGACAGCACTCTGGCCCTTCAGGGCTGGCCACACCCCAGAAGGATTCATGTCACAGGGGTGACAGTGACTCTCTGGTGACATCACAAGGCTTCTCAGGGACCGTACCCAGAAGGCACAAGCCCCGGCCTCTGGGAACAAACATTTCCCAGACAGCTTGTCTCACAAGACTGCCCCGCTGTCAGGCCGAATCCCGTTGATGTATTTTTCGTATAAATTTCGACACCGGGTTTCACTGTTCCTACCCAGCACTACATTCTGTTTCTAGAGCACAAGTCTGATGAGGAGCGGCTTCCTTCCTTCCTTCCTTCCTTCCTTCCTTCCTTCCTTCCTGCCTGCCTGCCTGCCTGCCTGCCTGCCTGTCTGCCTCCCTGCCTGCCTGCCTGTCTGCCTGCCTGCCGTTTTTGTCAGACCATTGCTTGTAGCACCGTAGTAAATAAACTGGTGAGGTTGGTTGGTTCCCATTATCATGCTTTGGTTGTGCTTTACCCGAGCTCAAGGATCGCAAATCTATTTTCTTTTCCGTCGGGGTTCGGGAGTGAGTACTCTGTCCACAGGTGGGTAGAGCACCCCGTGTTGTTCTGTGGGCAGGCTCCACGAGGAGCCGACGGCATTTTGGTTTTACAGGTGGGCTCGGCGAGGAGCCGACGGCATTTTTTTTGGTTTGCAAGTTAATGTTGTGTGACTGTGTGTGAATGAGACGTACAAACAACTCTGAAGCGAGTGCGGAGTTCTGATCTGTGGTTCTGCTCTCCCGCGAGGGAAGCAGCGGGAGACGAACGAAGCGCAAGAAAGGAGCGAGGGTTGATCTCCTAAAGAATTATCGCCTGGTTGTTGGAAATATCAGAACCCGACATTTTTAAATTGGTGTCAGAAGTGGGATGCTTGAGTTTTGGGAGGTACCGGTCACTTAAACAGGAACAGCCGCGACGATGGTGGACAGGGAGGTCCTGTAAATTTGTTAAGGAAGTTTTAGGCACGCCCCTCCTCATCAGGGGACGAGTGGGCCCGGACTAACTGGTATCGGTTAGGAACGGTTGTAGAGTGAATTGAGGCGTTGCAAATGGAAGCTAAAGTAAAGAAAGGTAAAGGTGAAGCTACGATACGTGCGGTTTTGGGCGCGAGTTTAGTAGTGGCGGCAGAGGCCAGAGAGCAGGATAAACAGGAACAAGCTTTAGTGCAGGAGCAGATAGCAAGTTTGGAACAGGAGAATATAAGGTTGAAGGAACAGGTTAAAGTCTTACAAGAAAAGTCAGAAAGGCAACAGGAAGATATTAGGTGTTTGCAGGAGGCTTTGGTAGAAAACGTAACAAAAGGCAACCGTCAATAGGAAGCTTTTTCCTGCCCTGAGAGTTACCATACAAGGAAGGTTTTGTACCCTACCAGGGCCAGCAAGAGCTTCCAAGGCTGGCAACGTCTGTCTGTGAGTGATCTCTGGACGTTTGCACTTTAGGAGGTGAGCTCTGGCAGACGTCCAGGAGAGACAAAGATGTAATGTCTCAAGTTTGAGGTGGCAAGACAATCGCGCAGCCCCAGTCTATTTGGGCTTGTGAAAGCAGTGCCAGGGGCAGATGGGGGCCAGCAACAGCTACCCATGTGAGCCCCTTCTGTGTGGGAGCTACCTGGAGACGGTTCCACTTTTGGGGCAGTGCTGTGGCAGGCGTCTGGCAGAGACCCAGATGCTATGTTAAAATTTGAGGTTGCAAGGCAATCGCGGAGCCCCGGTCTCTTTGGGCCTGTGCAAGCAGTGCCATGGGCAGATAAGGGCCAGCAAGAGCTTTCAAGGCTAGCATCATCTCCCTGGGAGCTATCTGGAGAAGTTTGCGCTTTCAGCGGTGGGCTCCAGCAGGTGTCCGGGAGGGACCCAGATGCAATTTTTGGCCTTTGAAGTGGAAAGGCAAGCGCGGTGCCTCAGTCTTTGTGTGCCTGTGAAAGCCACGTCAAGGACAGATGAGAGCCAACAAGAGCTTTCAGGGCTAGCACCATCTCCCTGGGAGCTATCTGGAAATGTTTGCACTTTGGGAGCTCGGCTCAGGCAGGCATCTGGGAGAGACCCACATGTGAAGGAAGAGGTTAAAAGCGATTTTAGTAGAAGTAGCATTACCTGATAGTTGCTGTGCATTTAAAGAAAACTGATAATGCCTATCTATTGTGTAAATGAACTGAAGCAGAGAGTCTTGCATCTCCATACAAAGGGGTCACTTCCTGATAGGGGCTGGGAGTCGCCTAGAATCGGTCAAGACCGACCCTTCTGTGTGGGTGGGAGCCAGAAGAGAACTGAGTTTGCGCAGAAACAAAGGTCAATCTGCGAACACCGTGACGAAGAGGATGAGCCTTCATCTTGGGACCCCCGACAACCACCACCAGGAGGCACTGCGCAAGCACAGCTGGGAGGAGTCTACGGAAATTACTTCTTTGAACTGATTTTAATATGGAAATTACTTCTTGGAACTGATTTGAATATGAAACAGGGATAGGTTATGCATATGTATAGGCATATTTGAAAATCTAATGTATATGTAATATTTTATTGTGTAAGTTGAAGAGATAAATTGCTGCTCGACGCGCACGACTTTGGTGGGGCTACCCCCGGTGCTTCCCAGCGCCAAATAAACATCCCTACTTTACAATCTGACAGACTGTGGAGTCTGCTTTCCGCACACCACATGCTATGTTTGAATTCTCAGGTGGCAAGGCAAGCATAGATCTCCCGTCTTTCTGTGCCTGTGACAGCAAGGCAAAGGGTAGATGAGGGCCAGCAAGAGCTTCCAAGACCAGCAGCTTCGGTGTGGGAGCTATCTGGAGACGTTTGCACTTTTGGAGGTCGGTTCCGGCAAGCATCGGGGAGAGACCCAGATGCTATGTTTGAACTTTGACTCCTCACCGGCGTCTCCCCGAGTGCTGCTGGGTGCTGGCGTGTCGCTCCGCTGCCCTGGCACTTCACCGCTCGGAAACACCCACACGCTCCCCGGGGGACCCGTGTGTCTTGGTGTCCCCGCTCCTCTCACAACCGGGCCCTGTTTAGGAACCCCGCTGTTCCCCGGAGACCCGGGCGTCTGGGTGCTGTGCTCGGCGGCCATCGCGTGGTGGTGGGTGCCCCTGATGTTGGGGCTGGCCCCTGGGATCCCCGGAAACCCAGGCGTCCAGGCTGGGCGACCCAGCTTGTGTCAGCATCCCCGCTCCCTGGGGTGCACCCCTGCCTGCTCTGCTTTTGGCACCCCATTCAGCAGGCACGGCTCTGCCGTCACATTACTGGAGCTCCTGCCAAGGACTCCTGACATCAGCACTGCCTGGAGGCCATTGTCCAGGCTGCTGTGCCACTCGCCTCTGTCACTGTGGGTGCGTCATGGGACCCAGGGTCACCCAACCCACCAGGGACCCTCATCCTGACTGGCACCTGCATCCCACCAGGGACCTCCACACCAGGGGAGTCCCGCACCCTGAACAGGATCCCAGAGCCCTCTGGGGCTCCCTGCTTCAGCCAAGGCCTTCACACTGACGCTGGCCAGGAACCCAACCAGCTGGGGACCCCTTTCCCAAACAGAGACCCCAGGGACCCACCCCAGATGAGCAACCTAGGGACTCTCAACCATGCCAAGGTCTCCCCAGTCCTGACCCGGACCCCAGAGACCTCTGGGAACCCCAGCCCTGCCTGAGACATTGAGAATCACCCAGTCCTGACCAGGGACACACTGGAGACTCCCTGGGACCCCCTGGCCCTACCTAGGACCTCAGGAATCTCCAGGGATACCTGACCCTTCCCAGTATCCCTAAACCCTGATCAGGACTCCAGGAAACCGCAGAAACCCCCAGCCCTTACTGGACCCTCCCATCCCTGAACCTCGAACCCCAACTTTGTACTGGTCCCAGTGCCCCTGTACAGGTCTCAGGGTCGGGGCAGCAAGAGGTGCTTCAGGAGATCATCATGGATGCCCTGCATTTTCTGGACAAGCAGAAGGACATGAGTGAGTAGGGTACATTGGACATGGAGGGGGGGGGGATCGGGCCAGGACATGGGGCGTGGGGTATGGGATGCAGAGGCCTTGAATGGGGGTTGTGGTGAAATATAGAATCACAGAATCATTAAGGTTGGAAAAGAACTCTAAGATCACAAAGTCCAACCATCAACCCATCACCACCATGCCTGCTAACCCATGTCCTGAAGTGCCACATCTACACATTTTTTGAACCCCTCCAGGGATGGAGACTCCACCACTGCCCTGGGCAGCCAGGTATATGGAGGTCTGCGGGCCATAAGGGGATATGTGGGGAATCGTGAGGGTATATGGGCTTCAAGGTATACAGCTTCTGGGTTCTTTTGAGGGGGCGTTTGGGGATACATGGGACCTCAGGATGGATATATGGGGTGGAGGTTAGTTGCACAGGGGTTCTGTGGGGTCCGTGGATGGTTTATGGGGATTAGGGAGAGGGCACATTGTCTCACCTGGACATCTGGGACACCCCAGAGTCCCTTGAGGTGTCCCTGCAGGAAGTCGTCAACATGATCTGGCTGAAGCTGAGCCAGCTGGATGAAGGTATGGGGCTAGTGGGGACACCCACTCAGGACTCCCACTCTGGGGAACCCCTGGCATCCCGACTCAAGGGACTGCCACAGAGACCCCCACCCTGGACTTCTGCACCCCAAGGACCCCCACCCTGGGCAGCCCCATCCTGGAGAAAACTCCAGGGACCCCACCTGGACTGGACAAGGGCTGAGGCCTGACAGCTCATCACAGCGATGGGGATTCCCAGTGGTCCCCAGTCTGATGCTGCTTCCTCGCCACCAGCTCCAGCCTGCATCCCGCCCTGTGGTGAGTGCCCATCCCTCCATCCTGCCATCCCCTGTGCCTTAACACATCTCCCATCCCCCTGGGACCACCGAGTCTCTCCCTCCCAGGGTACCAGCCAGCCGCCCGTGTCTTCCAATGTGCCACCTGCCGCCTCATGGAGTGCCGCCTTCCCCTGGACTGCCCAGGTATGGGGACATGGCAGACCCCGGCGTCCAGGCTGGGCTGAGCCTCGCGCCGGAGCTGGGTGCCTCCAGGGCTCGGGGGCAACCCTCACTGCTCGCACGTGGCCATGCCTGCTGGGCCCACCGTGAGCGCACAGGAGCGTGCCGAAGTGCACGCCTTCCCATCCCACTGGGCGCTCCTCAGCGAGGGCAGTCGCGCGGGAGTGTGGTCCTTTCTGCTGGCAAGCGGGCAGATGCGAACTCACACGCCTGTTGATGCTCCCAGCGCAGGGCACGTGGGCGCGCGCCGATGAGGCCGTCACACTGCACTGCGATGTGCGCTTTGCCACCCGCCCCGACCTGCCTGTTACCTGGATGTTTGCCAAGGACGCAAGTTGCACATGCGTGTGCAAAGGCGTACGTAGATATTCGCGAGAGGACTGGGCATGGGGAGCAAGGCCTGCCTGCACACAGCTGTGTGCTTGGCGTGATGACTATCGGTAGCTACAGGTGTTGCTCACACAGTAGAGCTGTGTGCTGTAAGCAGCGCGTGTGTGAGCGCGCACAGCGTGCCAGCCGGCGCTCACCCACGTGAAGGGCACCTGCGAGCGGGAGGCAGGTCACCCGTGCGTCTGCGAATCTGTGTGCACGTGTGTGTGAAGGAAGCGACTTTTGCACACGCTCTGCTTGTGCATCGCTGTGTGTTCACACACCGGGCACATGAGGTGCGTGCACATGCAGGAGCAAAGGGCATGAGAAGCGTGCAGGGGACGTGACGAGCACATGCAGGACATGGGTGCCTTTGCGTGTACCTGCGTGCTGTGTCGTGTACCTGGTGGACCAGGCTGCGCTGACGTGTCCCCCCGTGCCCCAGCTGCGCACACAGGACCTGGCACTGTTTGAGGAGCTGCAGGGGAGCGCGGAGCGACCTCTCAGCCTGATCCTCCAGGATCCCACTCCGGGATCCATTGCCTGTCTCCTGGGGGGCTCACCCTTCATCTACTGTACAGCAGCAGCTCGGACAGCCTCGCTGGAGATCTAGCACAGAAGCCATCAACCAGCTGCTGAGCACAAAATCCAGTTCCTGAGGCTATTCAAAGGGACCGATCCAGGGGAACGAGCCCTTTCGGCCTGCTGCAGGTTGGGGCTGACTGAGGGTCTCACTGATGAGATGGCCAGAGCGGACCCTCCCCAGAGACTGTGGCAGCTCTCTGGCCTGGCTGTCACTTTGGAGAGGAGGCTGGCAGTGCATCGGAGGGTGTACCAGCATCTCAGAGGGGATATGCCATGCTCTGCACCACCCCCCTTGGCCACACAAGCAGAGGGACCCACGGAGGTGGGGGCCACCAACCCACACTCCTCACCCCAAAAGCTAAAAAGTAGATGGAGGCAGGGGACATGTTTTTATTATATATGTTTACAATGGGTTTTTCTTACACATGTCCTGCAAACAAGCAAGAAATCAAGCAGAAGTAGCAGAAGACTTGTGTGGAAGAGCAAGGAATTCCTGAGTAAACTCGGACATGTAAAGGAAGTGTTCAAGAGATGGAGTCAGGGCATGGTAGCTGATGGAATAAAGAGATCCTGCCCAGTCATTCAGGGATGGGGTTGGGAAAGCCAAGCCTGGCCTAGAGTTGAGTCTGACGAGGGATGTGGAGGGCAGCAAGAAAGATTTCTGCAAGTACATAAAGAAAACGAATACTAGGGAAAATGTGGGTCTGCTGCTGAATCCCCATTTAGGGGCCCTGGTGACACAGGACATGGAAAAGGCCAAGGCACTCAATGACTTCTTCACTTCTGTCTTTACTGGGAAGACCAGCTTTCAGTAATCCCAGGCCAAAGAGGTCAGAGTGAAAGTCTGAAGCAAGTAAGATGCACTCTGGGTGGAAGAGGATTGGGTTAGGGAACATTTAAGCAAGCTGGACATACAGGTCCGTGGGTCCTGGTAGAATGCACCCGCGAGTGCTGAGAGAGCTGGCCAATGCCATTGCAAGGCCACTCTCAATAATCTTTGATTGATCCTGGCAACTGGGAGATGTGTCTGAAGACTGGAGGAAAGTGGATGTCACTCCTGTTTTCAACAGCAAGAAGGTGGACCCAGGGAACTACAGGTTGGTCAGCCTCACCTTGATCCCTGGGAAGGTGAGGGAGCAGCAAGTGCTGGAAACCATTTCCAGGCACACGAAAGGCAAGCAGGTGGTCTGCAGTAGTCAGCATGGATTTACAAAGGAGAAAGCATATTTAAGTAATGTGATAACCTTCTACAATGAGGGACTAGCATGATGGATGAGGGGAAAGAAGTGGATGTTGTTTAACCTCAATTTTACTAAGCTTTTGACACTGTTTCCCAAAACACCCTAACAGACAAACTGGCAAGAGATGGGGTAGATAAGTGAACAGGGAGGTGGACTGAAAACCAGTTGAATGGACAGGCCCAGAAGTGCCAATCAGTGGCACAAAGTCCAACTGGACACCAATCACCAGAGGTGCACTCCAGGAGTCAATCCTGGGGCCAGTCAACTGCAAGGTAGGTCTGCAAAAAAGGACTTGGAGATCCTGGTAGGCCATAAACTCGCCATCAGCCAGCAATGTGCAGTCATGGTAAAAGAATGCCAACAGCATCCGGGGCTACATTAGGAGGAGTGCTGCCAGCAGCTCGAGGGAGGTGATCCTTTCCCTGTATTCAGCACTGGTGAGGCCACACCTGGAGTCCAGTTCTGGGTTCCCCAGTGCGAGAAAGACATGGACGGGCTAGGCAGAGTCCACCAAAGGGCCACAAAGATTATTAAAGGACTGGAGCATCTCTCCTTTGAGGAAAGGCTGAGAGAGCTGGGACTGTTCAGCCTGGAGCAGAGAAGGCTCAAAGGGGGATCTTCTCAATGTGTAAAAATACCTGAAGGGATGGAATGAAGAACTGGGAGCCAGGCTCTTTCCGGTGGTACCCAGTGCCAGGACAAGAGGCAATGGGCACAAACTGATGTACAGGCAGTTCCATCTGAACACAAGAAAACACTTTTTCATTGTTAGGGTTACCAAACATTGACACAAGTTGCCCAGGGAGGAAGTCTTTCTTGAGAAGGGGGTTGGACCAGGTGATCTCAAGAGGGCCCCTTCACATCTTGCCATCACTTACCAATGAGATGGCAAGAGAGAACATCACGTTGCCACCTACCTCAGCAAATCCTTTGTTTACCCAATACCAGAAAACATCTTACCTCAACGGCAGCAAAGAGGGTCTGGTCAGATCATACTTCTTAAGGTCCCACATCACACTGCTCCCTCTCCTCACCCTCTTGGATGAGCACGCCCTCCAAAACAATTCTCCAGTTGAATCAAGGACCTCCCCCAGGTTTGTGGCCTCTGAATTTGCCCGGAGCACCCAGACCCTTACCCAACCCATCCCAAACACTGTCACTATTACAGACGGGAGAAGAGCACTTGGTGGGGCCATAACCCAAGAGACTTTAGAGTAACCGTGGCACTTGGGCACCCAGAGCCAGACACTCTATTCTTTGGCCCTAGTTGTGGAAGTACAAATCTGTCTTCAACCGGCGATCCTTGAGCTTCCCTGTGGAAAGAGGGATCCCGAGGCAAGAGCTGGCCCCAGGAGCCACCACGGGTTGCTTCCCCTACGACAGGGCTCTGTGTGGGTTGTTGCAGAGATCGGTGTTCCTGCTTGTGAGGGAGGCCTGATGCCAGCCCCCTTGAGTCCTTTCCTCCAACTCAGAGCGTTGTTCGCTGAGTTAAGGAGTTTAGCTGGCCACATCCAAAGTCAACTCCTTCACTGAAAAGGACTGTTGTGAAAAAAGACAGAGGTGAGGGCCTGCTTCTCTTTCCCCCACAGAGCTGCTTTTAAGCTGTGCCTTTACCACTGGCATCGTGGCAGCTGTGCAGCAGTCACATCTGCGCCCAGTCTCATTCATCCAGTTCTGCCCCTGATGGGACCTGCTGACTTGGCCTACAGGCTTGACCTCAGACCTTCCCCAGCTCTGCAGACGTGCTGGGTCCATGGCCCCAGCCAGCAAGAGACTGTCACAATCTCCAAAGCGGAATCAGATCTGGACTTTCTGCTGAGCATCCTACACAAAGAGGTCCCTGCTGCCCAGGACCCTGCTGGGGCCTCTGCTGTGAGGGTTTTCAGGGGGAAACGGGGTGCATGAGAAGGCTTGGGGAGCACCTGAGGGCATACGGAGGGCTCTGGCATGAAAAGGAAGGCAAATGTCGGATACTGGGGTGCACTGCAAAGAAAGTGCGGGGTTCTAGGTGGCACCAGAAGGCAAACGGAGGAGTCTGAGGTGTACAGGAGGAAAACCAGAGGCCTCCGAAGGTGCACCTTCTTTTGGGTGCACCAAAAGGTAAAAGGAACGATTCTTAGGGGACGAGAGGACTGAGTGGAAGTCTCTGC
>Ga0065711_1032742_pt1 | contig 26760 bp, 20 predicted proteins | sample Hoacrofraction12_FD_59098 | JGI IMG/M metagenome (GOLD analysis project Ga0065711, IMG submission 59098) | Hoatzin crop microbial communities from Cojedes, Venezuela - Epithelial fraction 12 v2 (version 2) | ecosystem: Host-associated > Birds > Digestive system > Esophagus > Crop | place... | reverse complement strand
CCCCCCCCCAAAAAAAAAAAAAAAAAAAAGACAAGCAAGAAAGATTCAAGCTGAAATTTGCAGATGACCTAACCTGTCCTCAGGGACTTTTCCTTCTCTGATTGTACTGCTGATGTAATATCCCTGCTGTAAAGAGAACATGCTGAGCATAGAGTTAGCTTTGCAACATGTTCAATTTGATAATTAGATTGTTCCCAGATGTGCTGGCATCCTCAGTGCACTTCTCACATTGTTCTTATATCTGCCTCCTGGAGTCTTTAATACAGTGCATCACACTTGCCTTTACATGGGAAAGGGAGTCTGGATGAGATTATCTAGCAACTTTTCCAGTTGCATCTTGAAAAAGTCCCCTGCAACTGGGCAGTTTGGTATGCTCAGGGTTTTAAACCTCAATGTCTTCCCATATCTTGTCTTCTTTAGTGCTGAACACTTCAACAGTGTCATAGCATCTGGACTCACTCCATGGAGGGCACAGGAATTTATTTTTCACTGTCTAGATCATATCAAGCTTTCTAATCCAGAAATGTATATTCTTATAATCAAACAAGGTATAGATATCATACCCAGTGTTTGCTCAAAATTTACAGGGTGATTCCTTGATGCTTTTGGTGTATTTAAGCCAAATCTCTGAATAAATTTTATCTAAATACTGAAACAGAAAATAGCAGCTTGGTTGGTAGCTTTAGCCTTTGGAATTCTTATCAGTAGAGTATGAACGGCTCTTTCTTGGTTTTGATAGTTTCTACTGGATCCAAATAATGGAGAAAAGTAAAAGCTACTGCTTGTTTCTAGAATAGTGAAGTCGGCATAGGAATGGCCTGGTATGGTCTGAATTGGCGTAAGAAGGAAGATGAGACGGGCCCCGAAACCTGAATTCTCTTTGGGAGAGAAAAATTAAGCAACGGAATAAAGGATCAAATCAATATACATATGCTCGACACACATACATTTACACAAGGTCAGTGCTGAAGACTTTGTGATTAGTGATTATGCCGTATGTAAGACGACAGAATCACAGAATAGTAGGCGTTGGAAGAGACCTCTGGGGATCATCTAGACCAACCCCCTGCCTAAGCAGGTTGACCTAGAGCAGGCTGCAAAGATGAATGACCAAATTTTTTTTTACTAAAAACTTTTCCAAGAAATATAAAAATGTTAGGTATGTATATTTATAAACACATATTTATATATATATTCACGTCAGCTACACAAAAATTGAAGAAATATTCAGTGAAGTAGTTACCCTCAGTACCAGCGTACTAGAGAAGCAGACACCCTTAGCAACCAAGAAGATTTTGCGTTTAATGAAACAGCACAATTCGTTACACATTTTACTGCAGAGCATCATTAATAAAACACTGCTGCACTGGCCCTTGTGGGAACTCCTGTCTGACAGCAGAAGTTAATTGCCTTCGAGAGGAACACAAGTAGCCTTGGAGGGGCTGCAGCATCTTTTCCTCCAACCAAATGCATTAGGCTGTAACAGAGTAAGGACTGAAGAAAACACAGGCATCATCTCCCCATTTTTCACTGACCACCTTACCAGTCGCTCTTCACCAAAGATATTATCATGTATGTTGTCTGTATTTCTTACCCTTCTATTGTCCATCCACTAATGCCAAAAACAGAATTCAGAGATAAAGATGACAGCTACCAAAACTTATCCTGCTGAACCACTGTGCATTGATGTGTTTATGGACAGGGAAGTATAAAATCCTAATAATCAAATCCAAAGTGAGAGGAAGCTTACTGCCCTTCAATGGATAAACAAGCTAACAAAAAAGAAAGATGTATTCTGACAGCAAATACAATACACAATGAACACAGTTCTTTCACAGCATATATACCCTATCTACAGAAAGGAAAGAAAATCCCACATTCAGGCTGACTTACAATTCACATTATTTCTAAAACCAGCACAAGCAGGAGGCAATTTAATAGGCTTTGGGACAAAACAATTGAGACTAGTGAGTCTCAACTGATCTAACAGCACTTTGTGAGGCATATGAACTTTTCTAGTGCAGACTCTTCTGTCCAGAAACCTAAGCTGAGAGAGCAGAATTTGTTCCACTTTCACTTGTTTCATAATGCTGTACCTAATAAATGTATCTGTGGTTTATAAAAATAGATTTTCACCTAGCGTAAAGCAAATCAAACCATAAAAGACATGCCCCTCTGAAGTACAAAACTGATCTAGACATGAACTCTTGCTCTGATTGTTACCACGTGCTACAGCCTATGAAATAGCTAGTTACCTCCTTTATCAAGATTAACCTGACATTGCTTTACTCACATGTGGTGTAATCAGACCTTCATTCTGGAAGACAGACATACTAGCCACAATGCCCTTGTGCTCAGGGAAATCTATCGAGTGCAACCCTGACCAGCTTCTATGATGAGGTGACTGGCAGGGTGTGTAGGGGACAGCAGTGGATGTTGCATGTCTCCACTTTAGCAAGTCCCTTGATATGATCACCCATAGACTCACTGCAGCCATGGGGGCATCTAGCCTGGGTATGGGTATGACAGGATAAGAAGAACACTCTCTGGAAAGATGAGTTCAAAGGGCCGAGGTCAGTGTTGCAAAGTCCAAACAGTGGCTGGCTGATAGTGGCATCCCCCAGGGACTGATACTGGGTGCAAAGCAGTTCAGTGCCCTCGTCACCTGCATGATGGAACAGAAGGCACTGCCAGCAAGTAATTGCGGGACACCAAACTGAGAGGAGTGGAAAGCAGGCTGGAGGGCACTGTTGTTATTTACTGTAATTTGGACAGCCTGAAGAAATGGGCTGAAGGGAGCCTCATGGAGTTCCCCAAAACCCTAGAAAGGGCTTACCCCTGCAGCAGGACAGGCTAAGGCCAAGTGAGCAGAAGCAGCTCTGCAGAAAAGGCCCTAGGGGACAGCAAGTTCCCAGGAGGCAGCTGTGCACCTGGGCAGCAAAACAGCCTTTGTGCCTGGGGCTGCACTTGCACAGCAAGCAGGGTCAAGCATTGATCCTGCCCCACTGGTCAGCACCGGTGAGACCACACTAGGAGTGTAGGGTCCAGGTCTGCGCTCCTGGCACAGGACAGAATATGATGTACAGGAATGAGTTCAATGGAGGATCAGCATGTGGCCAGGAATGGAGCATGTGGATGAGAGATCTGAGTTTCTTCAGCTTTAAGAATGAGGTTAAAGTGAGATTCTGCTGTTGGCTACAACCACCTGATGAGGAATGGGGAGGTATAAGGAAGATGAAGCTAGACTCTTCTCAGAGGTGCATGGTGATAGGATGACAGGCGACTAGCACATGTTGGAACATCGGAAATTCAGACTCCATATAATGGAAAATTTCCTTGACTATTATGAGGGTTGTCAAACATTGGAACAGGATGCCCATGGAAGCTGTGACATCTCCATCCTTGGAGATTCTCAGAACTTAATGGAACAAGGCCCTGAGCAACACAGTCTAACTTACTCTGCTTTGAGCAGGAGGCTGGACTAGGCGAACTCCAGCTGTCCCATCCAACCTACCTTATTCTGAAATCATACAAAATAAGTAATTAGTTGGCAGTTCCTCTTGACCTGGGAATGTGTAAAAACCACAGCAGGGCTTTTTGCTGCTGTTCACATGAATAGCACAAATCAAAGTATAGTCTAAATATTTTTTTTATTTATGACATATCCTCCTTCTACTCAGAAATGGATAAAACATAAAGTCCTCTGGCAACCCTACTCACCTCTCACTTAGTTTTGTCCAATGTTCTTTTAGTATATTTGATGCCTGTTGTAATTGCTTTCTGCATGATTCATGCCAGTAAATGTGTTTGTTGTCCTTGTCAGAGTATTATGGATATGAGTTGTGGTGTATCAAGGGCAGGACAGGGATTATAAATACAACAAAAATATCAGCTGTCTACATTTTTCTTTACCTGATACTTCAATAGCAATAAAATAACTCTTGTTTTTATTCCAACTCATAAGTTCCTTCTCTGAAAGAATGAATGGCTTGGATATTGCATGCTTGTATGGCAGGTATGGTACATAATATGTTTCACAAAAACCATTCTGTAGGATCACTGTATTCTATTGAGTGTCCTCTCAAAGTTAAACAAATCCAAAGACCCAAGCTGTCACAAGGTTCTTGCAAAGATGACTGACTTATTTGAGCAGTGCGTACCTTATATTCTACTTCAGCAGATGTTATTGGAAGACACCATTACCAGATCTCCTTCACCAATGTCACCCTAGACATGACAGCGAAAAGAAGAGCAGATGTATCTCCTATCAGCTGACAGCTAACAGTGCACAGTACTGCAGAAATTCTCCTTTGTGTTTCAGCAGAACATGCCATTTAATGTGCATGGAGGGGGGAACGGAGTCAGCTGTGAGAAAGCTTCTGGGTAACAAACGTGACTCCCATATGACTGGCCCTTCTCATTCTAGTAGTTCAAAAGTAGGAAACGTCATTATATTAGTTGAATGAAAAGTCAAAGTATGTAAATTGAGATGATCACCAGTAGACCCATACCTCAACTAAATCCCTGGTTTTACCAGTTTTATTATAATGCCATACAGTATTTGTAATGGGCTTATACTTTTTGAATACTTTTTTCTAAAGGTGTCAGCTAAGATAGGTTATACCGTCATTAGAGAATCAGACTATTTCACTACTCAAATACATCTTTCTAACAAGAGAAATGGGAAGATGGCTAGTAGAACACATTAGGAACAGAAATTCTACACTTAATCATGTTACATCTGTTGGCCTGAAGATTCTGTATAGAGCAAGAAAGGATGCTCCCTTATTGATTACCACAAATATGTACCCAAAGTCCTTTGTTCTTGTATTCTGTATTCCACACAAGTCAAATGCCACCTTGTTCATTATATTTGTTGAGCAAAAGCTCACAACTTGGCATTTCACAAATAAGCTTAACCTTTCCCTCTCCTCTCTCCCCCATTGTATCACCCTCTTACTTTTCCTGACTTTGTCTCTTAGACATCTGAAAAGTTTTACATTAACATTTTTAATGGTCTCATGAGAGAGAATAAAACTCAACTGTTCATCAAAACTGTTCTTGCAGTCTTCCTAAGAAAAGAGCGCAGTGGTACACAAAGAGATCTTTTTGAGTTAACTTACATTTGCCAGATTAACACACTAAGATCCAAGAGAAATCCCTGCTACCGTACTTACTTCATTGCAGTGAATAAATTATAGGAAATAAGAAACAAAGAATGCACACTCACAGAAGTGAACCAAGCTGGCCTGATCTCTGCTAACAGTATAGGCATTGCTATGCAGAGTTCAACACAGGACATTCATTTTTTGTAAGGGCTTTACAACTCGCTCTGCTGCCTGTGCCACTACATACACATCCCAGCTGTTCTTGAGCCTTCATTAATTCATAATTGCAGTGGTAAACCACAGTGTCCATAACCATAGATTAGACTGCTTAACATGCTACACATTGCCAACTTTGTCTCACCTAAAATGACTAACTAACGGAACTTATGACTATTTCTCTGAGGAAAAATCCAAATATAGGAAACATTACTTTGTTTCTTAAAATTATTTAAGGACACCACCAACAAAGCTCTTACTCTTTTTTTATTTTCTTTTCCTTGAAAGCCAAGTCCTGTTACGCATCTTGTGGTCTGATAATGCAACCAAGTCTACAAAAACTTGTCTCTTGACTAGATTTGAAAAGAAGGAATGAATGTTAAAAACTTCATTATAAAATCAAAACAAGAGAAAACCACTCAGAAGTCAAAAAGCTTACTCTAGAAAGTCTTAAACACCAACTTTCTTCTCTAAAATTTAAAATATTCTTTTAGAAAATCACAGAATCACAGAATAACAGAATAACAGAATAATAGAATGGTAGGGGTTGGAAGGGACCTCTGTGGGTCATCTAGTCCAACTCCTCTGCTGAAACAGGGTCACCTACAGCAGGCTGCACAGGACCTTGTCCAGGTGGGTCTTGAATATCTCCAGAGAAGGAGAATCCACAACCTCCCTGGGCAGCCTGTTCCAGTGCTCCATCACCCTCAGAGGGAAGAAGTTCTTCCTCATGTTCAGATGGAACTTCCTATGCTTCAGTTTGCCCCTTGTCCTGTCACTGGGCACCACTGAAAAGAGTCTGGCCCCATCCTCCTGACACCCACCCTTCAGATATTTATAAGTATTTATAAGGTCCCCTCGCAGCCTTCTCTTCTTCAGGCTGAACAAGCCCATCTCCCTCAGCCTCTACTCATAGGAGAGATGCTGCAGTTCCCTCACCATTCTCATAGCCGTCTGCTGGACTCTCTCCAGTAGCTCCTCATCTTTCTTGAACTGCGGAGCCCAGAACTGGACAGAGTACTCCAGATGGGGCCTCCCTAGGGCAGAGTAGAGGGGGAGAAGAACCTCCCTCGACCTGCTGGCCACAGTCCTCTTGATGCACCCCAGGATCCCTGTAAATGAAATCTACAGGATGTATTCCCTTTGTTCATCTTAAGTGGGAAAAAAAAGAAAAAAAACAACGAACACCAAAATCATCAGCCAGAGCTACTTTGGGTACAAACATTGTGTTTCATTGACTTGAATGCCAAATTATAAGATGTCTAGATTGAAGCTTCTACCTTTTCATTAACTTTGGTGGTATTCCCAAGCACTCACTCCCTTCCAAGCATTGCTCAGAGAATAAACAACCCTGCCATTAAGCACTGAAATTATGGCATGAAGAACTCACACTGAATGATAGATACAAAATTACAGGGTTTACGCTTTATAAATTCTTACTGCTTTGTATATGTATGATTTTCTGCATCAAAAAGATGGCTTTAAAAGTCTTCACAGAAAAATATACCCAAGCACCACATTTTTAGAAGTCATGCATTCATAAAAATAAATAACTTCATTCTTCAAGTGAAGAAGATGACACTACATAGTGATACAAAGGAAGAAATTATTTAGTAAGATGAAATTATAAGTTCAGACAAGGAAACAAGTCTAGTAAAAAGAAGTGCAATGCCCTGCACCTGGGGAGGAATAGCCCCACGCATCAGTGCTGGCAGGGTCGTAGTGGACAAGTTGATCATGATCCATGCTTGCAGCAAAAACAGCTAATGAAGCTACATGGACTGCATTAGGAAGAGTACTGCCAGCACGTTGAGGGAGGTCATTCCTCCCACCTGCTAAGCCCTGGTTACAGCTCTCGGCTCCCCAGTGTAAGAAAGACGTGGATTTACTCGAGTGAGTCCAGAGGAAGACCACCATGAGGATGAGAAGGCTGGAACATCTGTCATACTAGAAGAGGCCTGGGACTACCCAATCTGGAGAAGAAAAGGCTCAGGGGATCTTATCTGTGTATAAATACGTGATGGGAGGGACTGAAAAGGGAACCAGACTCCTACAGTGGTGCCCACTGATGGGACAAGACGTAATAAATGCAAGTTAAAACACATAAAGTTTCATCTGTACAGAAGAAAATTGTTTTCTGCTGTGAGGGTGTTTGAACAAAGGAACGCATTGCCCAGAGAGGCTGTGGAGTCTCCATCCCTGGAGATATGCAAAACTTGACAGCTACTGGGCAACATGCTCCAGCTGGCCCTGCTTTGAGATCAAATCTTTGGGTCAGATAATATCAAGAGATGTCACCAAACTCAGCCTTTCCGTGATTTTGTGAAGACATAGTCTCCTCCCTGTGTGGAATATATCAACAGGATAGGTAACATTATTTTTCTTCCATTGTATTTTTGAAGGTAATGTTAGCAAATCTAGAGACATGAAACATCTTTTTCCTTTTTCACTTTACAAATCTGGCCAGAAACTTAAATCAATAAAGTTTCAATACTTCAGTTCAAAGACGCTGACTTCTTTTAATCTGCAATTTGGATAACCTGTAACTTTTGGCCCTCATGTAAATTTAGAGACTGTTTCTAGATTATTTTTTTTACCTTATTCTAGCTATACTGCATTATATTAGGAATCACACTATGTGGTATCCAGTCAATAACATTTTCCATATATCATTAAAAGAAAAAAAATGTGTTTACTATTTAGATCTATGGCTGTAATACAGCTAAAAGATCAAAGCTGTGAACTTTACAACTACATCAAATTTTCTAGGTAGTCAGAAATATGGATGTAAGCTCTTCACCAGTTAAAGGCATTTGATCTTTACCATTTATAGAAAAATGCATTTGATATGTTTGAACAATGAGCTATATTCCGGACCAAACCTCAAATCATGTCATGCTTTCAAATGACCCTTGCAGTCAAAAGTCACCTTGAAAAGCTATACCATACATTTCTTTTTTCTCAAATTGGTAAGTCAGTGTTTGTTATCAGAACGTAACAAATAATACTTATACACTGTGTTTGGTAGAAATCTTTAAACACAGATTGTTTCCTGAACAGTGTGAGAATTCAGTTCAAGATTTTTAGCTTGACTGGAAAATGCTCAGAAATGATGCAACTTACTCTTCTAATATTCAGGAATTATAAGCATTGAGGCATCTATGAATTACATGAAAAATAAACCGCTGTGTTTGCCTTGATGCTGTTTGCTTTGCTAGGGTTTTGTTCTCCTTTCCCTTTTGAATTCACTTTCCTGTTTCATCTTCCCTATCTTTATCTTAAAAAAGATGTTTCTTTTGAATATTACATACAGTTACACAACTCATTAAAAATCCCATTATTTCTCCATTAGCAATTTCTTTTTATGTTTTAAAACAAAAATAAAGTCTAAGCAAAACCAGAAACATTTTAAATTTATGTTGAATATCATAGGATCGTGGAATCATAGAAGAATTTGGGTTGGAAGGGACCTTTCATTTAGTCCATCCCCTCCTGCAGTGACCAGGAACATGTTAAACTAGAACATCTTGCCCACAGCTCTGTACAACCTAGCCTTGAATATTTCCAGGGATGGGGCATCTACCACCTCTTCGGGCAACATGTTCCAGTGTTTCTCCACTCTCATCGTAAAAAGTTGCTTCCTTACCTCCAGCCTGAATCTACCCCCTCTTAGTTAAAAATCATTACCCCTTGTCCTATCACAACAGGCCCTACCGAAAAGCCTGTCCCCATCTTTCTTATAAGCCCTCTTTAAGAACTGAAAGGCCGCAATAAAATCTCCATGGACCCTTCTCTTCTCCAGGATGAACAGCCCCAACTCTCTCAGCCTTTAGTAACAGGAGAGGTGCTCTAGCCCTCAGCTCATTTTTGTGGCCTCCTCTGGACCCGCTCCAACAGGGCAGCGTCTTTCCTGTACTGAGGGCTCCAGAGCTGGATGCAGGACTCCAGGTGGGATCTCATCAGAACAGAGTAGAGGGGAAGAATCCCCTCTCTCACCCTGCTGGCCAACCTGCTTTTGATGCAGCCCGGGATATGGTTGGCCTTCTCGGCTGTGAGCACATATTGTTGGTTTATTTCCAGCTTTTCATCCATCAATGCCCCCAAGTCCTTCTCAGCCAGCCTGAGAAGGTTCTGGATGAAGGGGATCCTTCATCCCCCAGCCTGTATTGGTATCAGGCATTGCCCCAACCCAGGTGCAAGACCCTCCATTTGGCCTTGTTGAACCTCGAGAGGTTCATACAGGCCCACTACTCAAGCTTCTCCAGGTCACTCTGGATCGCATCCTCTCACTTAGGCATGCTGACCACACTACTCCACTTGATGTCAATCGAAAAAATGTGCAGAAGAGGGCAAACCCAGAAGAATTTACACCAGAATGCTTTTATACTATTATTCTATTCTACACAGTTAAAATTCAATTTAGTGTATTTATGGTCAAGAAATGGGTGCCTTCATTTTCGAGGAGACTAACATGACATGAGATTGGAAAGGCCATATACAGAATTAAAGAGTTCTGAAAATGCCTTCCTCATTTAGAAAGTTAAATATGAGTGATCACACCAGAAAATTTTGCTATAATTGTAATTAAGACTCATCTACAAACACCTCTTGTCGTATCATCAGTCTTTACTAACAGTGTAAATTGGTGTTGGGAAGACAACAGTTCCAGACTGTAATGTAAGATAATCATAAGATTAGAACTAAGGGACTTTCAAAAAATTCAAAGACATAGTAAATTTGAAACAAATAAAAGTGTGTTTTTTCCAACAGACAGTAAAAAAAATAATTATTTTATTGACATGGTATGAAACCAGGAAATAAAGTAAACCTGCAAAAGGAATTAGAGAGTTGGTGGCTAACACTATGTTGAATTGAGACTACACGTGCTAAAGGCTTTAATTTAGACCTAATACTAAATTTCAAGTAACTCTTAACAGTCAAAAGATTATATGTAGTGTGTAGTGAGGTGATACTGGAAGAAGCCAGATAACATCATAGCAGTTGGATGTGAGGTGTCTTGCATCTTTTCTTGAGGAAGTCCGTGACAACCACAGGCCTTAGTGATGAAAACACAGGTCTAACACATTACTGCAATGCAGTTGCTCTCAGTTATCTTAAAATTGATGTGAAATGCTGCTGGTGACTTTGTTCAGAGAAGAAATGTAAACACCTTTATTTGTCTTTTTTTGTGTGTAAAGTCCTTTTTTTTTAATTAATGAAATACTAGCAACTTGTCAGTGAGACAAGCATGCAAATACAAGCTAGTTCTTCACAAACAGTCCAGATCTCTTCCCTGGCTGAGTCTAGAAAAGTCTTATTAGAACTGTTTGCGTTGGAAAGTTATTAGAAGATAATTTGATCTATGCAGAACAGTTAAAAGCAAATGGATTTGACTTTCACTTTACTCCACAGATATTTTATTTTAAAGTTGTATCCTTTGCTAATGAGTGCATTTTTCACATATCAACTTAAAAAAAAAAAAAGAGTAAAATCTTTCTACTATGTTTGTATATTGTATCCTACTGGATGTTCCCAGGAGAAACCCTTCCTACTGCAGATGGGGCAAAGTAAATATCATAGAAACCACCAGGTTCAGGAGAGAGATTTTGGGAATGCTGAATTTTTACTGTCTCAATAAAGGAATTATTCTATTTAAAGAACAAGAGACCTCTTCCTACAGAAACTTAGGTTTTTTATATTTTTTTGAAGTTAAATATCACATTTATGCATAAGCATCACATTCCATTACATAATCTTTTTGCAGTAATGTGGCAAACAGCCTACTCTCTGTACTAACAAGAGGATTATACAGTGAGTTAAATAACAAATACTAAAAAAAAATGGCTGCGACTGAATCCTATGTATGAACTGTACCTAGTGCCTGTGCTTTCTTGTGTATGACCTGAAGTTGAAATGGATCTTTCCTTGCTGTTTTAAAGGAAATCTTCAATAGTAAATTCCATGAAATTCCTTGAAATCTGTTGAAAAATAAAAGAAGATCATTTCTTAAGATTTCCTCTTCCTCATGTACTGTAGTCTAGGAGATCTGAAAACTTGCCTGATGTTTAATTAACACTCTCCAAGACCTGTGTAATTCTTTCTAGTTACAAGAATTCTCTTCCACTTAGCTTCCACAAGTACAGCACTTTTGCAAGACTCGTGCAAGATCTCAGGATTGGCACACAGTTAGTATCTTCTGAGTCACTCCAGAGCTCTGGGAACCTTTGAACACGAGTTTTGTGTCTCATTTTGAGTACCTAACAGAAAATCTACTATGTAAAATTATGTTAAACAATTTTTTCTGACTCTAGATTTTACATCAATCTTTCTGTTGTCAGATGTTTCCTTGTCAGTAACCATCTATTCTGGCTCATCTGAACTTGCCATTATAAGCATCACAGAATTGTCAGTAAAGGCTCAAAAAAGTAAATTTTTTTTAAGTGAGGAAGCATATCAGAACTAATATTTTATTCTATCACAAAATATGAGTGTACCGAGTATGTGTTTTATGAAATTCAGGGGAAAAAAGTGAACCTAGAATAAATACACTGTGATTAACTTATAGTTTATGTGTAATTCTCCATGTTGCATTAAAGGAAAACACAGCTTCTAGATTCTTAGGGGTAAAGGATGCTGTAAAGAGTGACCAAAAATGCTAAACTGCAGAAGGTTACTGGACTGTGTGAAATCAGCTCCCTCTTTTTTAATGTTGATTAAGTCATGCTCTAGCCAGGATTACAAATTAGAGGAGATTTCCTAAGCATATTATAAAAAGAACAGGGAACAATGGAAGACAGGGCAACTCAACAGCCACACACCTAAGCAGCAGACAAGATATGTGGAAAAAGAGAAAACAAAGAAATAGAAAAGAAAGTATGGGCCATACACCTATCATTGTTACATAAGAGGCAGATATGGACATAACTAACATACCACGGATTTTGCATCATTTTTACTAACAAGAAAACACCGGAATATGAAGTCGATCCTGTATTTGTGAAAGACACTTAAAAAATCCAAAAACTTAGACCACTTGTTTTAATCCTCTTGAATTCAGGAGACTTCTGTAACATATTTTTTTAAAAAGCCCTTTATGCAATCTTCTCTCCTTCTATATGTGACTTACAAGTGTAATTCAGCTTCTTTTATGGAAAAGGTCAGAGATGCAAATTATGCTAAAGTAGTCCAGGCTGTACTTCAAATATGGATTTTATGATTCAAAGGATGCCAGTGCTTACTGTCACCAGAAACTGGACGTAACTGGTGTGCAAAAGACATTAAATAATCAAGATATTTCAGTTTCTTAAAAGACTATATACACATTTTAAGTACTGGGACAGCAGCAGAGTCTGAATTCCAAGCTAGCTAACCAATACCATGTTTCTTAGGTCTGTTTCAGAGCTGGCTAAAGGGAATGAAGGATAAAACAAACTTCCGTTTGCTCACGGATCCTACCTATCTAGAGGCTGTATTCAAAGAAGTATGTATCATCACTGTCTTGTTTTGGTAAAGATGATAAACACAAAATCTGGCATTTCATTTATTCTTACAACTCACTCTTTCCCCCCTTTTTTTGCTTGCTTTGAAAAGCTAAAATATTGATGAGTCTCAGAATTGTATCACTGCTTTTGTTCCACTTCACCACAAGCAAGCAGTCAACTTCAGTGTACAAACCACAATTTTTATGGAATACTTCAGAATTTTTACCAGTTTCAAATAGCTTAAAAGGATTTCATGGGCTATACCTCTGGAGCAAAAAGAAATTGTAGAAATAGTAACTACTACTAGCTGCAAAGTTTCAGACATAAATAACGTCTGTTGGTCTCTGATGAATAAAAATGCTCACTGTTTAAATAAAAACCTGCAATAAAGCATGCAGATGTCAATGGGAACATTTGCATGTGTAAAGCTAATCTGCTGCTAAATTAGCTAGTTGAGTCAGCATCTAGTGCTGAAATTCCACTAGGATTCACAGCCTGCAAAAAATATATGGCTTATTGCATATATTCAGGATAGTTAAGTATAGTTTTTTTCATGTAGTTCTTTCAGAAAGTGATCACAAATACTCCTGAATCAAGTATCTACTGGTAGGTATAGTAACCAACACTTAAAAGAAACACCAGCATTCAAGGTGACTGAAAGATGTCAACACAGCTGATGTGTTCAGAAACATCTGTTCTCTGAGCATCTATCAGCATCTTGGAATGATCTGCCTACCCCACACCTGCAAGAAAACCTGCATAATCAATATATTATAATCCAGCTGCAGAAAATGCTGTGTATGCTAAATGTATGGTGTGAAAACACCACACTAAAAATTCATTTTCTTCTGTCAAGAAGACAAAGGAAATGCAGAAAGGTCTTTTGTCCATGCCATGGATACTGTATGGCCAGGGGGCTTGCCAGATTTGTAGTGTTGCTCCACCACAGCTTTCTACCATAACTAGGAGATAGAAATGCTGCATACTTACAACTTCCCAGCTTTTCTGCCACAATGGGGGGGCAGGAAATACTGGTGTTGACTACTTTTATGACAAGTTTTCTCTACTTTGCGATCAGGTACCAAGTGTCCTGTCAATGTTGGTGACTTTCACTTACTTCCCACTGAGATAAAATTTGAATTGTTCAGTTGGATTATTTAAGTTTCTATGTCTCATTACTGCTGCATCTAAGTCATTTGGTTGCCCTCTTAGTAACATGCATTGCTAAGCAAATCTCCTTAAAAAGCCAAAGAGAAGTCAGGTTTCTTTCTACCAATTAGAGACAAAGAAAACCAAAATTATCAGCACTAATTTTCAAGATATTTAAAAGTTCAAAGAAAGCTATAATTTTTGCTTTGAAAATAAAAGTACTTTCATTTTCTTGCCCCACTAGGAATGAATACTAGATGTGAGGTAAGCTTTACTGTTGTTTTATGAAAAGACACATATTACACTAGGAGTCTTTTTTTTGTCTGTTGCATATAATCACATCATTGTCTGTTGCAAAAGACAGAAATTATTTCTGCAGACTTTTCATGGGAATTTGCCTTCTGCTAATATGAGTGGGAGACTGGTAAACTGTTGCCAGCACCTACCAATTTACTGACAAGTGCCTATTAATTTACATCCCATAGCATCAAGTGTGAAATCACAGAATGCAATTGTTGCTAGTGTAGGATGGAAGTAATAGGTGTGAAAACATTTCTTTTTTTAGGAAGACTTAATTACAAAGTTAAAAAAATGTAATTGATTTCCATTAATCACCATGTGTACCAAAACTCTGCTTTTTCTATTAGTTTGCAATTCTTTTTCCATGTATGCAACATCTGAATTTTAATCAGGGTGGGGTTTTGTAATGTTTTCATAACTGCAATCTCTACAGCATTCAGATGTTCAGAAAGAGAAAACTTTCTGACCCTTTTACCAAGTTTATCCTTCTGCATCTTACGCACCAGCATGTCAGACATTTAGTCCAGTAAGTAACTAATCCCAATACAAATTTTTGCTTAAGCTTGGCATACAACAGATTTTCAGATCAACATTTTTTCTGGTGGATTAAAAGAAAAGAAATACAAAATTTTTGAAAGATGCATATGTATTTCACAATGGTTGAAAAATGAACCATTTTCACAGATGGAAACATTGATTCAATGCTGAAAACAACGTTTGAGTCAAATATAAACAAAAAAAATAACATCAAACATTTCTATGCTAGCACTACTTTATCCTATTTTAGGCTAAATCTGATCACTGCAACTGTTTCTTAGAAGTTTCTAGAAAGTCCAAATGACTCATCAAAAAACCTTTCTGCCTAGGTTCAGCCTCAATATATCAATGTACTTTAAAAATGCAATTAAAATTTTGTGAACAAAGAGAAGTACCAGTAAGCTGAAAAACTGAACTTTTAGTTGCATTTTATTAAACTTAAGATTTTATAACCTTTTCAGAAGCATGCCTAATCTTATCTCAGTTTTCATAATAGTTTGTTAGATGGGTACAGTCCATCTACAGCATTATATGGAATGTGAGGAGATTTCATACATGAGAAAGATTATTTATAGTGACTTTTGTTACAGGTCATGGTGTCATGGCTTCATTAGTAATATAAACATAGAACAAAAGCAAATTTTTTCATTTAATAGAATCCTGCTCCTACAGATTCTTCTAGCAGTGTCTAAAGCTCTTCGGGGATACCTGAGCTTGCAGCACATTGAAAATTACAGCTCGAGTAAAATTAAATATGAAGATACTAATTACAAAATTATGGAAATAAAACCCCACAGGAAATCTACAAGATATGGACGAAGATTGTGGCTAAAATCCTGGTCTCACTTCAGTTAATGAGAGTTCAGCCTCTGGCTTCCAGTGGGGAAACTGGTGCTCACATTTGTGGGCGGTACCCAATATAAAACAGAGCATTGCAAGCTGTTGGAAGAAGGACTATCCTAAAAGTTAGGAAGAATAGTCTCTGTGATAAAATAGGATTGCTTTTATTTTTATTTCAGTTCAAGCTTTGAAGTTTCTTTCATGCTCACAACCTCCTATGTCATGCCTATTTCTACACTTTTTCTTCCCTGCAATTTTCACATGACATTTCTTGAAGTTTCTAAGTTAATTGTAATTTTTCCTCAGTTCAGATTCGAAGGTGTATAACATTCTTCCGTTTAACCAATGAAATACCCTTTCCTTTCCCAAGGAATACTTTCACAGATTGTTCTAACTTCTGAAATTAGTCTTGCCTATACAAAAAAACTGTGATATAAAAAGTGTGTTGAGCAGAAGTAAAACGAGAGAAATGTCAAGTACTAAAAGCCAGGGCTTTTCCTATAGACAGACTTTTCAAGATCATATTTTCATTGCTCATTGTTATTTGTTCACTGTGTGAAATACCACAGGATGTGAATTAGAAAACAAAAGAAATAAAAACACAAGTCAAGTTTTCAGTTCTGTTCCATCTTCTGTCCACCAAGGTGTTCCCTAGTTCTGAGAATATTTAAAAAAGCAACACCAAATGTGCAAGTGTTCAAGTAACTATTAAATTCAAATCTTCTAAATATTTGCTTATTAAAAAAGTCTGGAAATAAAATTACTGAATTTATTCAAACTTACCTAATATAACTACAATGTAACATTGCACTAAAAAAATCTAATTCTTTTATTCTGCTTTGAAAAGTGCATCAGTCTATTATATCGTCATTTTTAGCCAAGTTAGCTCAAGGCTTAATTATCCTTTTTACTGATTTTTTTGCTTTGTAGCACACACTAAGACTATATCAATACTGACAGTAATACTGCTTAATTGTACGGGAAAATATGTTCTTATCTTTGAATCATACCACATCTAAATTTTTGTCACTTGTTTGTAATTTTGATCAATCTTCAGTGCTTCAAAGTCATAATCCATAGAGGTGAATGAATTATCTGATATAGATTATAGTCCATACGCCATGGAATATAGGTCACTTACACTACCGATATTATAATACAGATATTATATACCTTGGGAAGACAGCATTATTCAAGGATGTAACAGATGGATAGAAGAAATATTTCTTCATTATAACTAGACGAAGAAAAAATTATTTACTTATTCTCAAGACACATCTCTTATTTCAGATCTTGGAAGTCTAACTGCCACACTTCCCCTTCTTCCCCCCCAACCCCTTGAAAAAAAAAATCAGAAAACATTAATTTTTAAGGCTAGCAAGCTGATATTTTTTGCAGACATTAAACAGAAATCAGGAGTGACCTGTCACAACCTACAATTTTCATAAGCTGTTATGTATCAGTTACAAATAAAGGCCAGGGTTCACAGTGTTTTTCAACTTCTTATTATTTTTAGATTAACCATGTATCTTCTTAATGTAATGATTCCTAAGTGATGAACAAAACCACAGATTTTTTTAATCTATTGTTTTTGTTTAAGATGTTTCACGATTCAAGAGAGAGAAATATAACAGTGTTGATGAGCATGAGCCACAATCAGTTGTGAATTCCGGTTCAACAAGAAAGTTCTGAAATGCAGAAGAGCCAGAAGCCTGCATTCAAAACCAAACAAAACCCTACAGAAGTACCAGAAAAGCAGTGTGCAATTCACTGATTTAGAGAGAAAATTCAGAAACATCACACAATTCTTTTCTTGTGCAAGAATGCCTTAAAGATTCTTCCCGTGGTTTAGCCAGTATTTTACTCACCTTTTTTTGTGTCTGTGCCAGTTACCATTTCATCCAATTTCAGCAATCTGCATGTGGGAAAACACTGGTCTTTTGAATTATTTTCCCTCAATATTAATTAGAATCAATTTTTGCCATCTGGATTTCGGTTTTGCTCTTTTTGCTCACTTTGCAAGTGTCTTTTTGTACCATTGTCTCATTTCTTTGTTCTGAATGGTATTTGAAATTTGATCTCAGACAGGTAACATTATATAAACACAGTTAAATTAAATTAAACTTTTGCATGATCGTTCCTAAGGCCATTCATCCATTTCCAACAATAATTAAATTGAATTATTTATATAAAAATTATTAATGAATGAGAAAAGCTGAAATGGAAAGTAGTACACCAGAATAAATCATCCACTTATTATATTTGCACATAAACAAAAATCACCCATTCCAATATAAATGTGCCACTTCAGGAAGACCAAACCTTGACACAATCTTCTTCTATAACAGGCAAGTTTCTCTTCATGCAGTGCATGCAGAATTAGCTGGCACTAACACAGAATAATGGTGCAAACTCAAAGTCTTTGTTCATATATCTTTGGAATGAAAAGCTAAAATGGTTGCACTATACCTTGAAGAAGAAAAGCTGCCTAATTCTGCAAAACATTGGATTTATGGTTTTTAGAAGGACTGGAATCCCTTCTGTCCATAAAATTATACTGGTCTTGTATAATCTTTAGGCCCCACACTGAAGAAATCAACAAGAAAGCTCATCAAGCTTAAAGGTACTAATACCAGTCAACCAGCACGCAATATCCAAAGGGAAAAACTGTGTTTTATTGTGCAGGCTTTCACGGAGTAGAAGGGCAGAGGGTATACTAAAATATATTGTTTCAGAAATTCATTTGACACTGAGAATCTGACTGTCACCTAACTTGCATGTCATTCATTTATATGTGACTTTGAAAACAAAATAATTGTATTGTATTATAAATCTATTTGGTGGCCCACTGACACATTCAAGAGGACTTGCAAATTCCAAGCATGCTGTTCTAGCAGAAACAGCTGAACATCTCTAAATAGTCACTACAAATTCCACCTTCTATGAACCAATACAGGAATATGCCAATGTTCAAATTAAAGCATGCTTCAAAATACTAGGCAGTTTGGAAAGATGGGTAAATCACAGATGTGCTACTATGTAGTTAGTACAAAAAATAACTTATCCTAAATTTGTGAAACACCCATGAAAAACTGTTTTTCTGAATCACAACTGGAAATTTTGTTCAAATTTAAGAACATTCACCAGCAAATGTAAAAAAAAAAAAGGCAAAGAATTCATCCCAAGATTTAAAATCACATTTTTGTGGTAATGTTTTCTTCAATAAGAATGAGCACTATTGTATGCAGTATTGTAAGTAACAGTCAAAATGTCTATGTTCCCATTTGTTATGAAAACTAAGACTTTCACCATCATGTATGTTTTAATGAAACCTTAGAAAATAAGTTCCTATGATGAAATAGTAATAAATTGACTAGATGTGAAAGGCTGAACCCCATATTTATGTTCATTGACAAAAATGATACCTCAGGGTATTTGTATCTGGAGACAAATACAGGGAGTCCTTAAAAAATACTCAGGTTCAGAAACATAGACGATCCCTCTGACTTCAGTGATTACCTGGGCAAAAGGACTTTAAAGGCTTGGGATTAGGGTACTTTATCAGAATTTAATCTTACATAAATATTGATCTCAAACTTTTGGTGGAGATGCACAATCAAAAGCCCTTTTTCATTCTTAAGGGCAGATCATAACCCAAGCAAGGTATGTCTCAAGGGTGCTTTTTTTTCTTTTTCTGAGGAGAACTTCTCTCACCTTAGAGGCAGAAGAATTGACTATGACAAAAAACTGCCAGGGTACTATAAGCAGAGTCAGCTGCGAGAGTAGCTGTGGAGCAGTATGTGAACAGACTGTGAGGGGCTGCCTGCAATCCACATTCCCTCTGCAAAGGGCCCAGGTAAACACGCCTAATTCAAGCCTGGGAACAAAGAAAAAGGGCCCTCCAAAATCAGTGGGGATTTCTAAAACTGACTTTAGCAGCTTTTCAATGACACTATGAGGTTAAAAAAGGATTAGCACTAATTCACCTCAAAACAAAGCCCATTCACCCACAGTCTCAGCATTGGTGTTTTCTAAACAGTGAAGAATCAAGTTAACGAACCCTTCCATAGTGAAGAATATGTAGTCCCAGAATATTCTCAAAAAACTAAGAGAAAAATGTACTTACAACTAATTCAGACTAATTTGGTGCCGATTCTGATGACTAACCTGGTCTCTTATGCTAAGTTGTGTCAAAGAAGAAGGTAAGTAAAAATTTTTGTTCTTAGAGTATTTAGAATTATTCAAGGCATCTCATACTTGCCCTATGTCATAATTGCACCTTAATGCCATTTTTTATTCCATTTAGAGAAGGAACCTGCACGACCATGGAAAGGACATGAGGAAGTGGGATGGAAAACTTACTTCAACCCTAGAGGTGTGAGTGTGTGAGTTGAAAGGAAAAGCAATCACAAAAGGGGATTCTTCTAGGTAAAGTGCTGCTCCAGTTTCTAGTGGGTAGTTCTCCAGACAGAGTAGAAAGCTTGATCTTACCTGATCTTCTTGAAGGGACTTCTAAGTCATTTCTACAGCAAGTGAGTAGCAATTCTCCAATCAAGATTAGAGGGGCCCTGCCTCCAGCCTGTGCAGGAAAGGGACAATCGGGTTTATTGGATGGTGTGGATTCGATGGCCTGGCACGTCAGATCCAAAGGAGTATAAAGTTCTAGTGGATGCTGGTGGACAGAGTACTTTGATGCCATCAGATTACAAAGGATCAGAGTGCAACAGTACACTGGAGGCAATATTGCATTGACCGAGACTCCCTGATCCCCATCCATAAGATAATCCATCAACTGGAGAGCCAAGGAGTGATCACCAAGACTCACTCACCCTTTAATAGTCCCATAAGGCCAGTGAGAAAATCTAACAGAGAGCGGATACTGACAGTAGACTACCATGGCCTGAATGAAGTCACACCACCGCTGACTGCTGTCATGCCAGACATGCTAGAACTTCAATATCAGCTGGAGTCAAAGGCAGCCAAGTGGTATGCCACCACTGATACTGCTATGTGTTCTCCTCAATACTTTTGGCAGCAGAGTGCAGGCCACAGTTTGCTATCACTTGGAAGGGCAGCCAGTACAGCTGGAATTGACTGCCCCAGGGGTGGAAACATAGTGCCACCATTTGCATGGACTAATTGAGGCTGCACTGGAAAAGGGTGAAGCTCCGGAACATCTGCAGTACATTTGTGACATCAACTCAACTTGAGACAACTCAAGTAGAGTACAGACAACTCAGCAAGAGTACAGGGATCTCGTTAGGTCATGCAGAGAGAAACTTAGAAGGCAAAAACTGAACTCGAACTCACTCTAGTCACTGTCATAAGATATAACAAAAAATATTTTTACCAACACATTTACCACAAGAAGAGAGCCAAGGAGAACCTCCATCCTTTATTGGATGTAAGGGGGAATATTGCCAACAAGCATGAGGAAAAGGTTGAGGTATTTAATGCCTTCTTTGACTCTGTCTTTAATAATCAGACCAGATATTCAGCCCCCAATGCTGGAAAAAAGGGATGGAGAGCAGAATAAACCTCCCATAACCCACGAGGAAGAAGTTAATGACCTGCTATGCCACCTGGACACTCACAAGTCTATGGGGGCAGATGGGATCCACCCAAGAGTACTGAGAGAACTGGCGGAGGAGCTGGCCAAGCCACTCACCATTATCTATCAGCAGTCCTTGGTTAACAGGGGAGGTCTCAGATGACTGGAGGCTTCCCAGTGCGACACTCATCTACAAGAAGGGCTGGAAGGAGGATCCCAGGAGCTACAGGTGTATCAGCCTGACCTCGATGCTGGGCAAGATTATGGAGTGGTTCATCTTGAGTGAGTTCACCAGACACATGAAGGACAACAAGGTGATCAGGCCCAGCCAGCATGGGTTCATGAAAGGCAGGTCCTGCTTGATCAGCCCAATCTCCCATGACCACATGACCTCCCTAGTGTATGAAAGTCTGTGGCTGTTATCTGCCTGGACTTTAGTAAGGCTTTTGACACTGTTCCCCAGAGCATCCTCCTGGAGAAACTGGCTGTCCATGGCTTGGATGGGTGTACACTTCGCTGGGTAAAAAACTGGCTGGATGACTGAGCCCAGAGAGTGGTAGTGAATGGAGTTAAATCCAATCACAAGTGGTGTTCCCCAGAGCTCAATTTTGGGGCCAACTGTGTTTAGTATCTTCATCAATGATCTGGATGAGGGGATCAAGTGCACCCTCAGTAAATTGGCAGATGACACCAATTTGGGTAGACGTGTCATTCTGTTTGAGAGTAGGAAGGCTCTGCAGAGGGGTCTGGACAGGCTGGATCGATGGGCTGAGGTCAACTGCATGAAGTTCAACAAGGCCCAGTACTGGGTCCTGTACTTGGGTCACAACAATCCCATGCAACGCTACAGGCTTGGGGAGCAGTGGCTGAAGAGCCACCCGGCAAAAAAGGACCTTGGGGTGTTGGTCGACAGCCGGCTAAACATAAGCCAGCAGTGTGCCCAGGTGGCCAAGAAGGTCAATGGCATCCTGGCTTGTATCAGGAATAGTGTGGCCAGCAGGAGTAGGGAGGTGATCGTGCCCCTGTACTCAGCACTGGTGAGGCCGCAGCTCGAGTACTGGGTTCAGTTTTGGGCCCCTCACTACAAGAAGTACATTGAGTTGCTGGAGCGTGTCCAGAGAAGGGCAATGAGGCTGGTGAGGGGTCTAGAGAACAAGTCTTAAGAGGAGCGGCTGAGGGAGCTGGGGTTGTTTATTCTGGAGAAGAGGAAATGGCCTCATGTCACATCAGGGGAGGTTTAGATTGGATATTAGGAAGAATTTCTTTACTGAAAGAGTGGTCAAACACTGGAACAGGCTGCCCAGGGAGGTGGTTGAGTCACCATCCCTGAAGGTGTTCAAAGAAGTGTGTAGATATGATACTTCAGGTCACAGTTTAGTAGGCATGGTGGTGTTGGGTTGACAGTTGGACTTGATGATCTTTGAGGTCTTTTCCAACCTTAATGATTCTAATGATTCTATGATGATAGTGTGCAGCGATACAGCAGAAGTCTTTTATAAAGGGGAGAAAATAGTTCATATGCTTCTCAGAACCATTTTTGCCATAAAACATAGTAAGGTCAAGGGACCTGCATAGAAGATTCAGTTTTTAGGAATAAAGTGGCAATATGGGTGTCGTCAGAACCCAATGGATGTGATCAACAAGATAACAGCTACGTCTCCACCAGGTAGCAAAAAGGAAACACAAGCTTTGTTAGGTGTTGTGGGTTTTTGGAGGATGCACATCCCAAGTTATAGTCAGACGGTAAGCCCTCTCTTTCAAGTGACCTGGAATAAGAATGATTTTGAACAGGGCCCCGAATGACAATAAGCATTTGAACAAATTACACAGGAGACAGTTCATGCAGTAGCCCTTGGGCGAGTCCCGACAGGACGACATGTTAAAAACACGTTCTATAGTGCATGTGGGGAGAATGGCCCTATCTGAAGTCTCTGGCAGAAAGCACCAGGGGAGGCTCGAGGTCGACCCCTGGGGTTTTGGAGTCGGGTATACAGAGGATCAGAGGCCCACTATGCTCCCACTGAAAAAAAGATTCTGGCAGTGTATGAAGACATTCAAGCTGCTTCACTAGTGGCTGGCACTGAAGCACAGCCCCTTTTAACACCATGACTGCCGGTTCTGCGCTGGATGTTCAAAGAGAAAGTCCCTTCTATACATCGTGTCACTGATACGATGCAGAGTGAGTCACACGACACAGCGGGCCTGAATGGCTCAGTTGCCCATGAATTCTGGAAGTGATCATGGACTGGCCAGAAGGCTAAGGCTTCAGAGTATCACCAGAGGAGGGGATGACGTGCTTAAGAGGCCCCACTGGACAATAAACTGCCAGAAAAGTGGAAGCAATATGCCCTGTTCCCTGTGGGATCCTGTCATATTGTGGGAAAGCATTGGAGGTGGAAGTCTGCTGTATGGCGTCCAACATGACAAGTTGCAGAAACTGCTGAAGGAGAAGAGGAGTCGAGCCAGTTTGCAGAGGTTAAATCCATTCAGCTGGCTTTAGACATTGCCAGTCGAGAGAAGTGGCCAGTGCTCTGTCTTTACACCGACTCCTGGATGGTGGCCAATGGCTTGTGGGGGTGGCTGCAGCAATGGAATAAGAACAACTGGAAGCACAGAGGCAAACCCATCTGGGCTGCCTCATTGTGGGAAGATATTGCTGCCCGGCTAGAGCAGTTGGCTGTAAAAGTATGTCACTTGGACGCCCACGTCCCTAAGAGTCAGGCCACTGAGGAACATCAAAACAAGCACCAGGTGGATCAGGCTGCCAAGATTGAAGTGGCTCAGGTGGATCTGGACTGGCAACATAAGGGTGAACTCTTTATAGCTCAGTGGGCCCGTGACACCTCAGACCATCAAGGAACAGAGATAACATGATGGGCTCATGACCAAGGCGAGGACTTGACCATGGACGCTATTGCACAGGTTATCCATGAATGTGAAACATGCGCTGCAATCAAGCAAGCCAAGTGGGTAAAGCCTCAGTGGTATGGAGGGCGATGGCTAAAATATAAATATGGGGAGGCTTGGCAGATTGATTATGTCACATTCCCACCAACCCACCAAGGCAAGCGCCGTGCGCTCACAATGGTGGAAGCAACTACTTGATGGCTGGAAACCTATTCTGTGCCTCATGCCACCACCCAGGACACTATCCTGATCTTGAAAAGCCAGTCCTGTGGAGACACGGCATCCCAGAAAGAACTGAGTGAGACAACGGGACTCATTTCAGCAACAGCCTCACAGACACCTGGGCCAAAGAGCACAGCACTGAGTGGGTGTACCACATCCCCTATCATGCACCAGCCTCCAGGAAAATCCAATGGTATGATGGACTGCTAAAAACAACTCTTCAAGCAATGGGGAGTGGGACCTTCAAACACTGGGATACTCATTTCGCAAAAGCCACCTGGTTAGTCACATTCAGAGTATCCACCAACTGGGCTGGCTCTGCTCATTTAAAACTTCCACATACTGTAGAAGCAGATAAAATGCGTGTAGTGCAAATGAAGAATATTTTAGAGAAGACAATCTGGGTTAGTCCTGCCTCAGGTACAAGTAAACCTATCTGCAGGATTGCTTTTGCTCAAGGACCTGGGTGCACCTGGTGAGTGATGCTGAAGGAGGGGAAGTCTGAGGTGTACCTCATGGGGATTTGATTTTGTGTGAGAATAGCCAATAAATGAAACTATATGATGTTAATTGCTAAATAATCCCGTCACTGTATGTCATCACAACTATAATGGTTATATGCTATATTAATGGTATTACAGTAAGAATCACCCAGACTAATGAGGGGAACCAAGCAAAGCACAGTGGTGATGGAACTAGACCTGGCTTCAGCAACTGATGCCCAGCAACTGCATCAATATTGACACTTTCAACCTGCGATCGCAGGCATGGGCCGCACTGGATACACCAGCTGCGAGATCTAGACGCAGCATGTGACCATGCAACACCACACGTCATCTGTGCTACCCTGAAAGATTGTTCTCACAGATGGAGCTCAAAGCCATGGGTTAAATGAACTCAACAGACATTTTAAAGGGACGGTCCATAGACTATGGGACTGATATCTGTGTGTATCTACTAAAACCAGGGAAATTGGTGGTGATTAATTGGAAAATGAAGGACCTGGGCATGAAGCAGATGGTGTAGAAGAGGGGCTGGATATTGTCCCGCATATGTCTGGGATAAGGTTAACTTTCACAAGAAGTCAGGAGGGAGCACAGCCGGGATGGCTGACTCAAACTGGCCAAACAAATGTTGTATTTGATACCATGTGATTTCATGCTCAGTTCGAAGTGGGGGAGGCCGGGGGAATTTAATTGCCATTTGGGAGTGCACCAGGCATCAGGTGGTGAGACAGAGTTGTTCTGTGTATTCCCTTGTTTTTGTATATTCTTCTTATCAGTATTGTTGTTGTTACTGTTCCCTTCCTTTGCTGTTCTGTTAAACTGTCCTTATCCCGACCCATGAGTTTTGCCTTTTTCTTCCAATTCTCCTCTGCACCCCCGCGGAGGGAGGGGCAATAGAGATACCGCGTGGCCCTTTGTTGCCGGCTGGGTAGAAACCACGACACAGCTTAACTGCACATCCACCACATTCCACGTGACTTTTTTTTTTTTTAATTTAAAAAGATATCTCTAAAGAATGAAAGACACCTCAGACGAAGAGCTGATGGATAAGCTGAGATATGCACACAAAAAAAGACTCCTAATCAGAAAAAAATAAAACAAGATTTGCCAAGAGATTTTTTACTTCTGACCCAACCCCAATACTCTTTTCCAACAGAACTGTGATTGGGGCAGCATACAATAAGAGTATTAATCAAACCCCGAAAAAACACTGCAAGAAAATAAAAAAGAAACTTTGGGAAAAAACTTCATCAACCAACGGGGCCTTAATTCTAAAAGAACTGCAGACATAAAGTTGTAACAAGAGAGTAAGTGGGACACTGTCAGAAGGCTTTGCATCTACACATGGCATTTTAAGCTCTCCTGCCTAGCTATCTCTAGCAATTGCTGAAGTTGCACTGCAGTAAGTTATAATAAAGAAGGAATGCAGTGAGTATAGCCTTCATAAGGCAAGAGGATTCATTTGGAACACACTGTTCACAGGGGAGACGAAAAGAAGGTGAAGGAAGAGGTTAAAAGGGATTTTAATAGAAGTGGCATTACCTAATAGTCGCTGTGCATTTAAAAAACTGATAGGGCCTATCTATTGTCTAAATTAACTGAAGCAGAGAGTCTTGCATCTCCATACAAAGGGGTTAGTTCCTGATAGGGGCTGGGAGTCACCTAGAACCGGTCCAGACCGACCCTGATGTATGGATGGGAGCCAGGAGAGAACTGAGTTGGCGCAGAAACAAAGGTCAATCAGCGGACACCGTGATGAAGAGGATGGGCCTTCATCTTGGGACCCCCGACGACCACCATTAGGAGGCACTGTGCAAGTGCAACTGGGAGGAGTCTATGGAAATTATTTCTTGGAACTGATTTTGATATGCAATGAGGATAGATGCATATGTATAGGTGTATTGGGAAATCTAATGTATATGTAATATTTGATTGTATAAATT
>Ga0065711_1032741_pt1 | contig 26760 bp, 12 predicted proteins | sample Hoacrofraction12_FD_59098 | JGI IMG/M metagenome (GOLD analysis project Ga0065711, IMG submission 59098) | Hoatzin crop microbial communities from Cojedes, Venezuela - Epithelial fraction 12 v2 (version 2) | ecosystem: Host-associated > Birds > Digestive system > Esophagus > Crop | place... | reverse complement strand
CTTTTTAGTAGAGACAACAGTGACAGGACGAGGGGTAATGGTTTTAAACTAAAACAGGGTAGGTTTAGGCTGGATATAAGGAAGAAATTCTTTACAATGAGGGTGGTGAAACACTGGAAGGGGTTGCCCAGAGAGGCAGTGGAGGTCCCATCCCTGGAAACATTCAAGACCAGGTTGGACAGGGCTCTGAGCAGCCTGATCTAGTTAGTGGTGTCCCTGCTTGCTGTGGGGGGGTTGGACTAGATGACCTCTAGGGGTCCCTTCCGACCCAAAACTTTCTATGATTCTATGATTTTGTGATTCTATGATTCTGTGATGCTGGTGTACACAAGCAGGGACTGTGTGAGGAAACGTAACTTTCTGCTTGTTTCAGTAGTTTCTGAGTTGGTAGTAGCATTTCTGTGTGACTTAGTAAGGATGGCTATCACTTATAAAAATGCCAGTCACAGACTATGATACCATTGTGTAGCTTCTGTACAGTCACTATAAAAATGTAGCATCTTTCAGCTCCTACAAGTAAAGTGGAGAACAAACAATGACCTTTGTATTACTCCCATTTTTGTGCTTTCTGTGCAATACTTTGTATATGATTTTTTCCATGGAAATTTTGAGGACTCATTGTAATTTATTCATTGAAGGAAAAAATTTTGAATATAATTGAAAGAAAGAACATGAAATGATGGACTAGTAGTACATATGATATCACCATATTTAGAATATCTTGCTAATTATTGTATTTCTTGCGTATTGTTTGATATGGTGTGTCAAATGATCTGCGTGAATGTTATTTCAGGGAATGTTTATTGAGCAACTTACATGCCTCTGTCTTTGCAAACTAATTAGCTTTGTTCTTTCTGGTTTGTTTTTTTATGTGAACTGTAATAATCTGAAACTGTTTTACAGCAGTTCTGTCCTTTACAGAACCATTACTTTGTGCTACTTAAAATAAAACTGGCTAGTTAAGCCTTAGTTCATATGCATGTCTCTTTCACTTTCTATTTTAATTTAAAGTGAATTCTGCAAGGTAAAAGTGATGAGGGCATCATAGATGGAGATTCCCTGTAGTCTAAACTGGCAGTTTTGCTGAGCTCTAGGTACAAGTCACCTTGGAGCAATTTGGAGGGGGGGTTTGTTTTTATGTTGCTTGCAACACTGCCTGCCAAAGAGTAATTTGAGACAAGAGGGTGGGCACTTGGCAACTTTTATCTTGGAAGTAACAATGCAGAAGCTGCTAATTAGTGAGTGTTTTTTGTATCAACTTGACGTAGAATTCCAGTCTTGCATGTGAAAAGTGCACAGATTTCTTTGTGCCAAATTGGCCTCCATGTGAGGATTGGGTGGATCCAATTAATGTCAAACAGCCCTGTGTACTGTGTTTGTATAAACTAGAGTGTGATATGCTTACATGTGGCATCCTTTCCAGATGATGTGCTCAACTATGACTAGGGATGAGATAATGAACACAGAGCATATTTCTTTCATTTGAACTAGACAGAAGATTGAATTTGTTCTGAACTACATCACAAACTAGTACAGCCACATTAGTACTTCCCTCTTTATCTGCCACAAGGTCTCAGCCAGCTGTGGTCCCTATATCCAGTTTGTGTTGGTCAGTTACCCAGTGAATTTCTTAATACACCTCACTCAAAAATAAGATGCATTTGCCTCACTTCTGGAAATCAGGATTACTATGGAAAGTATGACACAAGACTTGCTACTCATAAACTGACAAGCACTCACTTTCTTGACGTTTACTAGAAAGAAAGTACAGCACTAACTGTTGTATCTCTTATTTGTCACTGTCCTAATAGAAGAAAAGAGATATTTTTCTTGTTTTGTTTTGCACTGGAGAAAAAGACCTGGGCCAGAAGAATGTGATGTTAAGACCATAATTCAGTGTGAACCAAGAAGAATAGTACCAGTGGGATGTATGGGCTAAAATTGTAAAGAAAAAATGACAGAACAAGCGCAGGGAATTTGAGAAGGAAGCTGGACAGCAATACAGATTAGTGTGAACAAATCCAATCACCCACAGGGGCTGAGATGAAGTTTCAGATGGTTATTAATTGTTTAAGGAATGCCATGTATGCTGAGAGATTTACAATGACAAAGAGAAAGTGGCACATAAGGTCAAGAGGATCCTTTGATGAGGAATTAAGCTGTGGGCTCCACAGTTAAGAAGTACAGAGAAACAAGTGGGAAATTCCTGCTGCAGGGGATCATATCATAAATGGCTCTAGATACTCCATTTGAACAAACGTCATGATGCCCTGTTTGCCTGCTATTCTGTTCTGTATGATTGGATTTGGATACTTTTCTGCAAAATCTCCCATCTAATATTGATTGCCTTTTACATTGGCTAACAGCTGATGGACTAGTCTTTTTAACTCCAGCATCTTTCACATGATGCTGATTCTGAGTACTATTTTATGGGAGCCTTGTGCCATACGCATTACGTTCAACCTCCCAGTGAATCATTACTATTTAGTGGAAAAAAACTTGCCTTTGCTTTTGGTAAGACCTAGGATAGGCTTCATGTCTGCATTTGTAGGACCAGCTACAGAATAAGGATTAAGGTGTTCCTAACAGCTGCTGCATTCACTGTTCAGAGAGCAATGCTCTGTTAACACATCATGGAAGTGCAATACATTACAGCTGGGCTACCAAATAATTCAGGGTTTGTCAGCTCAAACACAGTCTCTCAGGAGACATCAGAGCATGCTGTAGTATGAAGACTCGGACAAGGAAACACAGGAAGACATAAAAATTTGGAGTCCATTACTTTCAAAGCTGAGCTGTTACAGTAATGTGGAAGATACAGTCATTACCTGATCTGTGGCCCAGTGTCAGGACTCTTTGCAACGGAGCATATTTAAGTGAGCAATGCCTGATGAGTATCTGAGTGCCAGAATCAGAAAAATTTCTCTTTGTCAGTAAGCCATGTGTGTGGGCAAGTAAGTCATAACCAGAAATCAAAGCTGTATCTGAACTGTGATTGCTTTCTCAAAGTTGTAGCAAGCTGCCCAACAATGAGATTGCTAATGTAGCTTGGGGCAGGCTGGTATTGGCTCATGTGCCTTTGTACCATACTTCATTGTGCAGAGGAGGCATGCCCTACATCTGCAAAGGAAAGTCATAGGGTCAATGCAAGAAAAATTTCTCTGGCAGATGAATATGTTTCAAATAAGCCAGTAGTTAAACTAGATATATGATATTTATAAACTCACATTATTTGTGTTTTGTTTTTAACATTTATACATACATACTAAGTTGCTAAAAGCTCTATTCAAGTTAGTAGGAAAAAACAAATTATCCAGACAGACCAAGTCTGATTCTGTTGATGATGATTTATCTATCTTTCCGTAAGCCCTTTGGCAGAGCTGGGGATAGGCCATTGCCTGTACACTTTTCTGAACATCCTAAGTCCTGAATTGACTGAATTTTGAAAAATGAACAAGGGGAAATGTATGACTTACATCCTGCATGAAGCTTAAAACCTTTATACATGCCAGTATATAAAATGAAGGTACTTACCTGCAGTGCTATGTTCACTTTTGGTTATCCTATCTTAAAAATATATATAGCAAGAAAAGTACCAGAGGACAGCTAGAAGAAAAGAATTCTTATAGGAAGAGATTAGAACAATTATACTCATTTAGCAGAGAAATGAGATTGATGAGAGGAGACATCATGGAGAGATATAAAATAATGAAGTACAATAAAATTGTGCTAATACTACAAATCGACTTCTTGGACTTTTTCTTCAATTTTCCTTTTAAAAAGCTACTCTTTTAATGCTATTACTGCAAAAAGATAGCCATTTCCTCTCTCCAGAAGGACCTAGATGTTAGCAGAGGGTGGATTCATCCATATAAATGTATGTAGCAGGTCATACATGCAAAATTTCTAAAGCAATGAGAAGATTTACCGCTTTACTGATATTCTTAAAATAAAGCTGTCTGCATTTTAAAGGAGTTGGTGACTCAGCTGGGGATCTACAATACAAACCCAATAGTATACATGCAAATTGTGCTGAATGCAGAGCTTGCAAAATATTCTGTAATACTTCCATGTTCACTGCACATTTCCAAGTTTTTACACTTGCTATACATAATTTTCGGGTGGAGATATAGTTTAAATTCCTACCTGGGTTATAACCTAAGAAATCTGAGGAAGATTATACCCTACCAATTTAACATACAGTGCAGGCACACTTCAAAATTGGCTAAGACAATATACTTAAGATCCTCACAGGAATAACAACAACAGCAACACTATGGAGTTTTCATACAATGCCAACGTTTAGCAGTGAACCCTATGGCTGAAATGCGCTTCAAAATAAGGTAAGCAAATAAAACCTCCTTTCTGGAAGAAGCATCAGGGACAGACTTACATACAGCAGGGATCTGATGAGATCCACAAAGACAATGACTTACTGAAAAATGCATCATCCACATCAGAGTGTAACCTGGAGTGTCCTGCTGTGGGCCTCACAAAAAGCTCTGCTTCTCCATCTAACTAACTGACAGATGCTATATTTCTGTTTTAGACAGTCAATATTCATTATTGCTGTTTATGTGTTTCGATAATTACTTCAGTCTTTATTTCACAGCTAATTCAGACTATTCTGGTGAGAACCTAGAGTTAAACAGCAATACTCTGCCTTTTGGAACCAGACTAGGGCAGCTATTCCGCCAAAGCCACAAGGAAATATGGTCTATTAGGGTTACTCAGAAAATTGTGAAACGCTAGCAGTAAGAGCAAAATGCTTTTCTGACAAATCTATGACACCAGGAAAAGGTCCTTTTACCAATAAATATGAATGTTTCTCTGACTGGAGATAGCTAGATTATAAATAAATGTAAGAGATGACTTGCACGAAAAGCAATTGAATTGTGAAAGTTAGTGTGCTTGCTCACTTCGTTCCATGATTTTTGTTTATTTCTGTCCTTGAGGCTCTGGGAAGAAGGTATTGGGACAGAATGGCTCTCAGCATTTGTGCACATTTGAGAACTCTGAAGAGCTTAGCATCCTTGCACGTGGGCCAAAATAATTGTTTAAAAAAGTATTAATTGTGTTTCTTTTAGAACAAAATGCAGCACTCAGAAGAATATCACCAACAAGAATGAAAAAAATCCCTTGAATATGTATCCATTTTTGTTGGAGAAATCATCTGCATATTCCTTTCTGAAAAATTATCTGAACATTTTCTAGAAAGAATACACATTCTGTATTAAGATCCTTGAATGTTCAAATTTTTGTGTTTGTTCTTTATAACTTGAAAACCACCAAATACATCCAACAATTGTTTATTGGGGAAATTTATGTAATTTTGGGAAAGCCTTTTCTTCTCTAGCTTTGTTAGAAGTAGTCTGGCAAAAACAGCCTCTATGTAGTGAATGAGTTCAAAAGAAATAGATGTAGTTGAATTCAGTATCTTAATCTAACTCAAATGAGTTAGAGCAAAATATTACATGTGGTAATCTTACATCATAGATCTTTGTTTGGAAAGCATCCAGACAGGTTGCTAGTGTTATCTTAAGTATGCTCTAGATAAGCGCTAATACTGATATGTATGCCTCTCAAAAGAGAGATATATAGATGTGAACAGGTTTTTCCACTATGTCTCTCAATTGAAGCAGACTTAACAACCCTTTTTTATCTGACCTTTTAAAGTAGCATAGTGGGCAATAACCATTAACTGATCAAATATGAGAAATGTCAGGTGTGGAATAAGCACTGACAAGGAAATATTTCATCTCTTTAAGCCCATGAACAATCACTGAAAAACCTTGGCTCCTATTAAGGCCAATTTTTTTTATTTTCCAAATATTCAGTAATTGTGTGATGGGTTGCCTCATGGAGTATTACTCTACAAAGCTAAATTTGAAGCTAAAAAGAGATCAAACAGGCTAAAATGTGATATAATTCTGAGAAATTCATCATTGTTGCTTACCCAGATATTCCCATTTTCATCACAGAGTGCCAGGTCTCATTTAGTAATACATTTAATAACTCTAAAAATCCACTCATCTGCTTTTCTTTAACATGTACTGCATAATGATTTTCAGATCATCATGTGTCACTGTAGATTCATTTCCCTTCTGTTAACCCAAATAATTCAAGTTAACAGCGAATTTCTTAAAAAAAGAAGTGCTTTGTACTTAAAACCTCATACATGCTACAGATCTTAGATTAGGCAGACACAGTATTTATTCATAACAATTAGCAAAGAGAAACATGATGTGGAGTTGAGATCAGAAGTCACTACATAGGCTGAGGGCAGGATTCTTCTTTGCCAGTATTACTCTGAAGTGTTTTACACTGGCAAAGGCCACTGATGTCAGCGCACTTTTTATGAGAGAATCCAAGAAGTTCTACTGACGAGAAGAAGAGGGACCTGGGAGTGCTGGCGGACGACAGGTTGACCATGAGCCAGCAGTGTGCCCTGGTTGCCAAGAAGCCCAATGGTCTCCCGGGGTACATTAGGAAGAGTGTGGCCAGTAGGTCGAGGGAGGTTCTCCTCCCCCTCTACTCTGCCCTAGTGAGGCCCCGTCTGGAGTACTGCGTCCAGTTCTGGGCTCCCCACTTCAAGAAAGATGAGGAGCTACTGGAGAGAGTCCACTGGAGGCCTACAAAGATGATGAGGGGACTCGAGCGTCACTCCTATGAGGAAAGGCTGAGGGAGCTTGGCTTGTTCAGCCTGAAGATGAGAAAGCTGAGAGGGGACCTACTATATACTTACAAATATCTGAAGGGTGGGTGTCAGGAGGATGGGGCCAAACTCTTTTTAGTGGTGCCCAGTGACAGGACAAGGGGCAACAGGCACAAACTGAAGCACAGGAAGTTCCTTCTGAACATGAGGAAGAACTTCTTCCCTCTGAGGGTGACGGAGCACTGGAACAGGTTGCCCGGGGAGGTTGTGGAGTCTCCTTCTCTGGAGATCTTCCAGACCCGCCTGGAGGATGTCCTGTGCAGCCTGCTGTAGGAGACCCTGCTTCGGTAGGGGGGTTGGACTAGATGACCCATAGTGGTCCCTTCCAACCCCGAACATTCTGTGGTTCTGTGATTCCCCAGGGCAGTCCTGGACACAGCACACTCTGCACCAAAACCAGTGCCTGTACCCAAAATATGCAGTGTTCTGGATAAACATGAGTTCTACTGCTCCTAAACAAAGACAGTGCATCGGTTATGCTACAAAAGTAGAGACAAACTCTATACTAGTCTGGAATTCATGTCCACTTGTAGCTCTCAGGATTTGACTGCACTCTGTCTCTAATGTCTGTTCATAATATTTTAAAAAGTTTATATTGTGTAGGAAAAGCTATTTAAATATTAGGTCTTCTTCATAGACTGACTCCAGCTGCTTCCTTTAAAGCAGCTGGTAAACTTCCATAAATAGTCCACCAAAGATTAACCCTGACAAGCAGAGACGCTTGAGGCGGGAGCCATCATTGCAGCGTACAAAGTTCAATATTAACAGTTAACCTGCTAACAGAGGGAGGGGTGATGTCAGGATCTGCAAGTGGGGTACTGGGACCTGAGAGACACAGACCCAAATCCCTGTGTGGTTTTGCTCCTCTGCACTTTTGGAGCAGCCTTTGGGCTGCAGTAGATTCTGCAGTGGTTGTTTCAACATTCAGCATCAGGAGTGCAAAGTCAGGCTGTAGAAATCTTGGATTTTCTTGCTTTGGGTATTTAAAAAGTGGAGGAATGTGACACAAAAGGAATCTACAGGCAGGAAAACTATGTAACTGTTCTGCAAAAATTAAAACCAACCCCAGAGAAAGGACCTCAAAAGAATGAACTCCCAGACTTCCCAATCACATTTGGCGAAGGCTGCCCATCAACTTTCAGGCACATTTTTCATTATCCGCAAGTGTAAATTTGGCATAGCTGTAGATCAGGATCACTGTGCACTTAAAACACAGTAGTGTAAATTCAGATTGATTCTGCATTCTGCACAGAGGAGAGGGGCGTTGCCAGAAGCAATATAAACTAAAGGCCTTTGGGGTACCAGTTGAGGTTCAGGTTTGGCACCAGAAAGACGAGAGAAGCGGGCAGTAAAAATGAACAGTAACTTGAGGATATTTTAATAACAGCTGCTCTGTTTTCTTTCTTAGTGCATTTTTATTTTATTTGCACTTTTGTAGTTTCATCTTGATGACATGGCTATTGTTTTATAGCAGTTTCAAGCAATTAATTAATGATCTGCACACATGTGACATGACACCACCTTGCCCAATTATCTCTGGCATCTATTTTTATGGTACAAAGCACTGCTGCTTTGTGAATTATTTTAGATTGTAAATTGGCTCTGGAAGCTGTTATTTAAATAGCCAAAACAATAGAAGAGCTGTGCTTGATGGCTGACATGGAGAAATGACAAATTGCCATGCATGATCTCATGAAATCTACCAAAGGACTTGCAGACATTTGATGATGTTTCTCTGTTCTTCACATGTAAATATCCCTCCTGTTAAATCCACAACACCTTATGAGGTCCTTTAAAACCAGATTGCCATATTGCTGACAACCTGTAAATGACTGAGTAGTACAGAATCAGGAAGAGAATGTATAACACAATTTTGGACTGATTTTTCTCAGGATCTTTTTGCTAGTAGTCTGGTAATAGCAGACCAAAAATATTGTTGTGTACTTACTGGAAATTAAACACAAAGTAAAGAGAAGGATTTTAAGGCCAAGTTGTCTCTGGCACTGTATTTTCAACCTCGTAAAGGCAAATGCACAGTACCTAGGGGGACCTGAGCAGAGGTCATGTCCTGATGTCCCCCATCCCCATTCCTGAAGGGAGAACTGGAGGAACAAGGGAAGTGTTGGTAATTCCTTCTGTTTTCGTTTCATAACTGGCAGATGTGGTGTACTGTCTCTAAAACTGAGATATTTATTTCAGTAGTTTTTTGTATGAATATTGTGTCTTGGTCATCACAGATAAATATACTGCCCTGTCAGGCTCATATATAAACCCAAACCTCGGTCCTTTTGTGGGACCTCAATTTGTTTTGAAATTCACCCTAAAACTTATATAAACATTGTATTCTCCAGATTTTTGCCTTCGGGATTTCACAGCTTACAGCCAAAAGCCCTCCTCCGAAGTAAAGCTGTAGCAGAAACTTTGGTCGGCTTTGGTAAAAGCCTGCCTGAAAAAATTCCCAAGGGTTTTGAACATCTGGCCAAAGGAAAACACTTTCAACCTGTTCTATGCTTACTCAATCAGAATGAACCCTGTCTTTCAAGTTGCAGATGGTATCAATGAAACACATCAGCTAAACCTTATTTTTATGTACTACATTACAAATACATTAGTCACTTACTGTGAATGTTCATAGCAAAGTTCCATCATCTAAACTTGATAAAAATATTTCCCAACAATTAAATACATTTTAATTTTGATATAGAAATGCAAATTCTGTTCCTGCAACTTTACTCTACAAGCTGAGATGTATGCTTTTAAAAATTAATTTCAAATACATCCACAAATTGCCAATTATGTGTAAGAATGGAAATACATTATAGCTGAAGAATTAATTCCTCTCTTTGCACAAAATGCAGAGAAAATATTCTCCGTCTCTCACAAATATCTCTTTCATACACAAATATACATGTTTATTAGAATATGTTCACATACAAAAGTTTCTGAGATAGAAAGAAATGAAAATAATAATGTTTTCAGTTTAGAGTGTGATCCTTTAATCGGAATTTCTCATTGTAATACGATTCTATACTTGAATATGTTGATGTAGAATAATAAGAAATATTACTGATGCAAACATCTATTCACTAAAATTAGCAATAGATAGAGAAAAACTTCTGTAGTTTGGGAGTGGTTTGGGACTTATTTTGGATAAGAAGCCAGAAGTTCAGATGCATTCCCAAGTCTTTTAAACTTTTTCCATATCACAAGAGCTTCTTTAATTCATAAACAGTGGCCTTTCCTGATGTTTTTCCTGGATCCATGGCAGTCCCTCACTGCCTTTTTCCATTTCACCAGACTTTCATGATCTACTCTTATAATTCTCTTTCTATTTCAGGCTTTTTTTTTATGTCTCCCATTACTGTAGTATCTGAGTAGCTCATATTCTCCACTGTACTCATCCTTACAATACCCAAGCGTAACTCCATGGGAAGCAAGGGAAGTACCATTATCCCCATTTTATAGCTCGATAATTTAAAAAAGAGATTCAGACCCACATCTGCAGTGATATTTAGGTACCAAATTCTCTTTGAAATCAGTGAGAGGCAGATACCTAAATATAACCGTGACTGTGATGGAGGGAGAGCTGGAACTACACCTTCATCTAGTGACCTCCTCATTAAAATATCCTTTCTTAAATCATTAATTGTTTAAGCCAGATACTTTCCGCACTCTTTTTGTATTTGCCCATCACTCATAAACAAAGTATGTGAAGGTGTTTCTCACCCACCTATCTTATATATATGTGAATAACTTCTGAACTGTAGCTATTTAGTTTCCATATTTTGTGTGCTTTGGACTCCAACAGAATTTGGGATGCCTGAAGTGATTAACTAAAGTAAAACAATGGGGCAAGAAGCTACGGAAACTCGAGAGTCCCACCAAAGAGAGATTGCTACTTTTAATTCCTCTTTGCAGGGAGGAGATCTTAAAAGTCTAGAAGCAAGCGAGCAATGGCTTCTGAAACTGGAAAAACTTACACTGAAGTGGAAATCATGTAGATATTTGTGAAACTGAAAAGAAGAGAAATCACTATGATGAACACTGCAGTTTAATTCACAGTACTCCGTATATTCCCTCTCTCTAGAAATCACTTGATTTTGACAAGTTGTTAAATTAACAATTTGTGAAGTTTACTTCATGTCAAATGAGAAGGAAGACAAACTCTTGAGGTGTGCATACTGACCAAAGCAAAAGGAAAGTGAAGCTTTCAAATAAGAGCATCTTCAAATTATTCTATATTCCAAAACAATGGATTGCACAGTCAATATCTCAGTGCAAGGCTAATTATGGTATTCTTCAGAGAATCCTCTGAGGGGAAATAAACACATGCATGACTGGAAGAATTTAGGAAAAAAAAATCAGACTATTTTCATAGGCATGTTTGTAATGCAACTGTTTTAAAATAGCGGAAATAATACACAGTACAGATGCAACACATCTTCTCAGACATGTCTGCTTTTCAGCATGTTAAAGCAATTCAGATACTCTAAATTATGACCTACTGTTGTGTATGGTGTCATATGAACAGGGCCTCTAGTATCTAAAAGTAAGAAGTCTATTTCAGCGTTACAGATTTTGGTTTTAGCTCCATATTATACTTAGCAACACCACAGAGGTCTTTTTTTTATTTTTATTTCTCTCCTTTGAAGAGACTTAGAATACTTTGTTATTATTTTCTTTACAATAATAGTTAGCATCACTGCATGGCAATATCAGAGATATTGGATGGACAACTTAAGAATGGAAAGCAGCAAGGTGAGAAAAGTTTGATAATAATAATTAAAAAAGATTTGGGCAGGACCATCTTTTTTCTCTCCCACAACATTTCAGTATCAAAGAATAATGTTCAGAGCCTAGTTTAGATAAGGACTCAGATATTTCCATGCACAAGTCATGTTTATCCACCTAAGCATCAAATGCAGCAATGATGAAAATTAATCTTCCTGTATTTGCTTAAATGACTTTGCAACTATTCAGACCAAGTAAGCCAACTTCAGCATTAAATAAAAAGTTCCAGATAGGTATGAAATAGACAGGTAAAATTATGAGAGACTCTGAGTAAAGATTCGGGGTTATTTTATGGTAGGTGGATGATGCCATTGTTAGTTGCAAGTTGAAAATGGGGAGTTAGTGATGAAGTCCTAGAAAAAAGTAAACACCAAGTAATGCGGAATTAGACACCAGGTAATACAGAATTAGACAAAGTTACCAGCTAGCACACATACTGTCAAAAAAGTGTTACTTTGAACAAAAAAGGAGAAAGTAAGCACAGAGGAGAAAAAAAACCAACCCTCTTTAAGTCTTTGAAAAATGTTAGAAGTCATTGATTCAAGATTATTCAAGTTCATACACAGAAGAGCTTAGATAAGATCAACCAGATAAAAACTCTGATATTTGTCATTTCTAATTCCTGTAATTAAGTGCTGTTCTAATTCTACTTGAGAAGGCCTCAGAGGGATTATAATAATGGTGTAATGATGGAAACAAAGACAAAGAAAGGATCAGAACCACTGCAAAAAGAAAGGATATTGAAAAATTCATGACACACAGGCAATGGCTGTCCTTAAAACATTAACCTTTGCCAACAGTTGCTGTAGCAAAGGTGTGCAAGACATCTCATTCCCTATGTATTTTCAGAAAAAAAAGAGGAAAAGACAGAAATAATTGTGATATATCACAGTGATATTTCCTGCAGTTGCTATTGATGAGATTCTTCATAACAATCATATTTTTTTTTAGATGGTTGATTTATAATACAAAATATTATTTTTTTGCCAAAATCTAGCAATTTACTGAGAGTAAACCTACCAGCTTTGAAAAGCAGTGGAAGAGGGAGACAGAAAGGAGAGGAACATCTAAAAGCAACATCTACCTCACAATTAACAAATTATTAGTACAAATATCAGAGTTGTAGGATCTACTATTCAAGTCAGAATTTCACAAAGCAAGGAGATAGACCTTGGTGACGTGCTCTGTAGATGACCCTACCCTCTATTTTACACCCTTTCTCACTGGCCCTGAAACGTGTACACAATATGCAAGACTGACTAACTCCAATAGCAAAGTGCTAATTCGCCAAATAACTGATGTCCTGGAGATTTGGTTACTCACTAAAGTAAGTGAATGTCACTTGGTGGAAGAGTGGCATTCGTGTCTTTATTGTAAGGAGAGTGCTTTAACTCCTCCATGCTGCTTGAATTCAAATGGTCTAAGTTCATTTCAGGAAGTAATGGGGAATTTTATAAATCTCAGAGTCTCTGGCAAGCAGGAAAACAATTTTCCTTGCCAAGCCCGGCATAGAAAGGAATTAGACTTTTATTTGCCTTTGAGGACCTCTGGAATGGAACTCCCCTCCCTTCAGACCTTGAAAGTCACATAGCTTTCCACAAACATATTGCTGGGAAACTTTATTGTATGTAAATTTCCATTATTCTTATTCCACTTTTCTTCCTTTCACTCCATCCAAGATATTTTGCTATCTCTACGTTTAACCATTATTCAATGTCCCATAGAGGGTATAATGCACAGTCCTTATTAAGATACACATGTTCATGGAATAACCCAAAGCTCATTAAAAAGATAAACTTATATTAGAGTATTCAGTGCTATTCTCAGAGCACGCACAAAATATGGAACAAATATTGTACTTATAATTGCATTTTAATTGAGCTGTATCTGGTATAAAAAGATAGTTGCATATGGACTGTCAACTTGAATAATATTTTAAGGTACATCTTTTAATTTTACTGCTTTTATTGTTACTATTACAGTTTGAGAAAATTTCCCCACCGCTGTTTTTATTTTGTGAAAATCATTCATCCCATGAGCATGGCTGTAGCTGTGTGCAGTATACATAAATCCTTATGATCATTAAACACGTGTAGTTAAGGACTGTTGTGTATCCATACATGTTTCATTGTCTTACTTTGTGTTTAGTTTTTCAGTGACCCTCCTTATTATTTCTTTATCTCAACTGTTGCACAGAAGGGAGAGCTAGATCTACAATCAGCAAATAGCTTAATAACATCTTCTTGGCTGCCCATGTTATTTTTTAAAGCTTTTTTGAATTTTTTTTATTAGATTTACCAGTGATTTTTACTCAAAACCTAGATGTATTGCTTATTTTTTATCACTTTCTGCAGGCATTAGTCACTAGTGACAATAGTCCTGTCCCACTACTACAGATGGTGCATCACTCTCACACAAACTCTCTGACAGGTCTTTGATTCCTAAGTTGAAGTAGCCTTTGCTTCTTGCACACTGTCTCTGGTACTGTCACCTTTTCCTTCCTTTCACAGAATCCCTAATATTTTTCTCTTTTCTCCTGCTGCTCCACTGACTAGCTTCTCCCAGCTCTCCTGGCTTTTGTTCCAGTTCCTGTGCTCACATAAACACCCTGGGCTTCCTTCCTGCTCTGCTCCTTTCCCCTGAACAATCCCGGTTATTCATCACTTCTTCCCAGGCTCTCACTTACTTGTCTCTCCTTTCTAGAATTCCTAACTGTTATTTGACAATCCTCAGGCTGAAAATGATTTTGACATACAAAGGGTCACATTTTCTAAGCATTAGCCAAGTCAGAGGAGCTAAAGTATACTGGGTTTCACATGAAACCCAAGTGAAATAGCAATTTTTTCCTGATTTCAGTGCAGAACTACTAAGCACTCCTAATATTTTCTCCAAAATGAGAGTAATGAAAAGAAACAAACCTTTTTGTGAATGCAACCTGCATTGATATTGGATGCAGGTAATTTTGTGTTCTTTCAGATTTTTCAGAAAATATTTTACAGAGCTCCCCCTGATTATTTTCTTTTCACGAACATAGTCATTTCAGCCTGAAGAACCTGCCTGCATTCGGCTTAGGCTTCGCTAATTTAGCAATTAACATTTAACAGCCAGATTGTTTTCCCGAGCCCAAGGGCACTAGTGCAAGAAAATATCTTCTGATCTATAACCTCATTGCAATCTCAGAGCTCCTAAAACCTAGGTTTTTTATTCTAATCATTTTTGCTGATGCAGGAGCCAGTCATAACTATACTGCAAGTAGCAAAAAGCTACACAACACTCTCTAGTCAGACAGCATTTATTGTGCTGTAATTTGTTGTAAGACAATAGGGGAGATGTAAATTCTAGAGAGGCATATTAATCTGTAGGTCAAACAATAACAAAATATTGAAAAACTGTCTTAATGATTTTTTACATTGTGGTGGAAAAGCATGTAATTCCATAGAGGGGTGCTGGCGATCTCATAAACCAGGAGAATAAAGCTGAGAGGTTTATTAATGCCACCAAGGCACTGAAATAGAATTAGTTTTATATCATGTACAACTGTATAGGTGTTTATTATTTATAACACATTTTTCTTTTTAAAAGGTCTCCATTCCAAGCCCTCTTCTGATGCTCCATATCTTGCTTTTCCCCATTGGTTTTAAACAGCAATTGTATTCCAGATGCCGCTTTAAATGGTGCTGTGTTAGCTGCTACCTTTCACTTTTTATTACAAAATTTAGTCTATTATACCAGTAGCATTTTTCATTGAAAATCAAAAGTTAGAAACTGCTGACTTCATTTGGGGTGTGTGGAAAGACAGTGCTCTTTGTGTGCCATATGGTGCTCAGCACCTTGTAGGATCAGGCCCTAAATGCCAGTAAATCGCGATTTATTGACAGTGCGTAGTGCGCAGGCAGAGGCAGTGCACTGCTCCTGCTCAGCCCTGGTGGTGAGCCTCCTCTCTGGTTTGAAGCAATCAGTACTGACACTGTAAGCACCAAACCAGCTGCCACTGCTGTTCTTGGCAGTCAAAATTGTGTGTGGCCATGTTGTAAAATGCTCAGCAGGGTAGGTGGTTTCCCAGCACTTGTGTGAAGAGAGCCTGGTACTCCTTAGAGCACCGAGTTTGCATGCTTCTATTCTAAAAATCCAACACGAAAAAAGAAAGTGGTACAGAAGGGCCAGTGATGAGGTGGTAGGGGCAGCCTTCACTCGTAGAAAAGTGGTGGTACAGCCATGAGAAACAATCCACTCCAGCTTAATGACTAATTACTGCCCTTAGTCCCTCTCACACGCAGGGCAGCTGCCCGAAGCCTGGGTCATGCAGGATTGTCCCCAGCAGGACCTCCGACAGATCCATCTCACCCTGTCCAAGGCAGAACTGCTAATGACAGCGTGACAGCCAACAAACACCAGGGGCACAGGGCAGTCCCTGTCTGCAGAGGGTACCACCACCAGCCTGACCCCACACCTCCCACAGTCTTTTGCAGCACAGTATTCAGGTCAGTTGTGAGTAATCTTTTCCTCTGTCATTCCTGCTAAACTAATTATCTGTTGCACAATAACCCGCCATTATAGGAGACTAGATAAAGTGACCCTGAGAGCACAGTGCTCCTAAACCCTGTTGCTGCACTGCTCATGCAACGACTCCCTGACTATCCAGACCAAACCACTGGAGGTCTTAATCAGCCTCTGGCAGATGACCAACGTGCTTTGCAGCCAAATTTCATGGGGTGGACAAGGCTGCAGACTCCCTGCAGGGCCAAGGACCAGCCATGGGAGTCAGCTGGGAGCAGAAACCTGCAACCACTGGCCCTGCAGGGAGGTTGGTGCTCACAGCCTGGAGACCTGAAACACACCTGGGCAGGGAACAGGGCTGTCTTCTGTAATGGGTTTTGACTAAATAATGTTTTGGTCTTTTAACATTCTATTTCTGCAGAAGACAAGGGTGCTGATTTGTCTGACTTGTGATAGTGCCTGTTCTTGATGGAAACACCTCTCCACAGGGCTGACAGGTGGTGGCTTCTGCCAGGGCCAGGTCATTGGCCACAGGGAGTGGCAGAATGCAGGGCACCATAGAGAGCCACCCAGTAATCCCACAAGGTATTCAACCTCCTTGAGATGAGGGATTTAATGTTAGCCTTTTAAAAATGGACTGTTAAAGGTTTACCAATAAAGTGTTGATATTTTTCAAAGTTATTTACAACAGTAACATGTTCTCATAACTGTTTATGTACCAGGTGTAAGCAATGATAGTTTTTAGAAGTACAATTTTTAGCAAAATATTTTCTCTACCAGTTTGTGCCTCAAGTACAGAACATTATGATAACAAGATCCTGTTTGGATTAATGTATAACAATTGCTATGTTACTAGTTTTATTTTCTCCCTGCTGTTGGGGGGATGTTGATGTGTAGTGAAAAATAACTGTGACAAAGCTATATGTATATACTGTAGTAATAATGGCGGTCAGTGTGTCTTAATAGAAGCTGGAAGAACTTAAGGTTTTTAGCATTGTCTGAAGCATCCATACTCAGAATCTAATTTTTATTTTTCTTTAAGGGTTGATACTTTCTACATCAAAGGAAATACTAAAAGAATAACTGATGATCAGCATAGACTTTCCTTGGTAATTACCACAGAAATGCTTTCTTCTAAGAAAGTTGATGTCTTTTTTCTGTGTCTCAATCTACATCTTAAATTGCACATTCGGTTGACATCTAGAGATATATACAAATAAAGCATCAAATCACCCCCTCATTGCTTAGCAAAGACAGATCTTCCCTGGAAAAAGTAAGGAAGGATTAGCTCTGGCAGCCTGTAGACCACAGTAAATCTTCCTGAAAGAGACTACTCCAGCTGACTAATAGCAATTTTTTCTGTATTTCTATTGCCCCTAGATCTGCTGGGGGAAAGCAGTAACAGCTGTGCACACCTACAGGGTTTTCAGACACCCCTGTACAATGAGTCTTTGAACTGCATTTCCTATTGTTCCCCACCTCTGCAATGCCTCCTCTTCTCCTGCTATCCTTTTCCTACCTTTTCCAGGCAGCTCATTTGTTATGCATCATGCTGCTGCTAGCTGGCCCTTTGCACTCTTGGAGTTAGGGCAGGATTTGTCCCAGTTTCTGCTAGCATACCAGCAATGTTAATGTTTAGTCTAAAGGTTTTAAATAGCAATGGTTTCCTTTTATATTTTTTTTTCTTTTTTTTACTTAGCACCATTGTCTGCTTGTAAGAAATACTAGCAAGGGAAAAAAAAGTATGTGACCTATGAAAATGAAAGATCGTCCATTCTTGTAATTACAAGTAACAGGAAGTCTAAGGAAGTCTAGTAGTACCTTGTTTGTTAAATTCCTCTGACCTCTTCCAAAAAAAATTGTACAAGAAGTCACAGTTATTAGTACATCTAGAGCCAAGGTCCTGCTCTATGCACATGTGTTAGTCATTTACTAGATTTTTTTCCCTACTTCTTGCTAGAACTGCAGTGAATTGATAGCTAGATATTCAGGCACTGGTGGACAATCCCCTTTAGGCTGCCTTGGAAGAACTTGCTAATAACTAACTGCCGTTCTTCTCCGGCTCAGGTTCCCATTTGCTGTAAACTTATAAGGGGGCCCATTTCAACCTGGTTTGATGAAAAGGACCTGTGAAGGAGTCCCAAAGATGCAGAGTCCTGGCGCAACAACAGTTTTAGGTCTAACTGTTGAATGGGAGAAGGAAACTAAAAACTCCCTGTGGTTTTTGGGGTGGACTCCCTTGCGAACGTTTAATGTGAAAACACTGGATTGCCAGGGCTTTTTCAGACCACGATGGAGGAGGCTAAGCCTGCACGCCGCTCAGTCCCCAGACCTTTGTCAGGGTCTGTCAGGTGTGAAGATTTAGCTCCTATTACTGAGAGTAAAAGGATCAGCTGCAAATGTGGATTAGAAAAAAGCCCTGTTCCTTTGCTATACACACATCTATGTCAAAAGTTAAGTACCTTGGAGGTCACCCCTCAGTGCTACTCTGTGACTATAGGGTTGTTTTTAAGCCCAAATCTGGAGTCTTCTCATGTAATTTACTTTGCTCACTATGGAGAGCTGAAGCAGTTATCTAACACGGACTTTCAAATTTAAAAGATTGATCACATGAAAATGGAAATTACCATCATTTGACTCCAATTTATAGAAGCAAATGTAGTCATTACCACAGCTACGCATCTGAAATATTAGGTAGTTGCAATCTGGGATTTTTTTTTCCCTACAAAATAAACTGTCAAATTTCTGTTCATATTTATAGTGCACCTTCTCACAAAAATTTTTTTATGTTCTGGTTCTGAACTTCTGTTAATATGGTCTTACATGTTACGAACGCTTATCTGCAAAATCACAAGCAAACTTTTGGAAACCTAAAGGAAAAGAATAGCAGGGGGAAAAAAGGAAAAGAAACTGACTTTGAACTGAAAACATAATTTGTCATGGCTATAAAATTAACTTAAATGAGGAAACAGAAATGAGAAACGGAAATCAATGAAGCTATTTAAAATACATGCATAGAACATAAATGTACAAATAAGCTAGTGTTGTATACGTCATTTATTAATAAAGTGACTTTCTGATACATGTAGATAAACACATTTAAAGCTAGCTTTAAAAAAAAGTACATGGAAACTGCTTGGTCTTAAACGAAGCAGAGGTTTTAGTCCCTCAAGAGAGTTGTTAGAAGGACAGTTTGCTTATTTGAGTGACCTATATGTGTACTAGTGAACTCAATACCGTGAAAAGTAATTCAAGCATGTATAGGCACAGGGAATTAATGATAGTTATGTATGGGAAAACTTCTGATTTCTTATGCTTCCGTTCTAAGTAATAATATTATCTTATCTGGAAACTTCACCTGTGTGGTTTTTTTTTTCTTTACTCAAGAGAACTATACTTTCATTTCTCAGATAACCTGCACCCATTCAAATGACTGTTCATTGAAAATACATCTTTGAATAACCTGAATTGTCAAACAACCATGTAAAATTTCATTAAGGAGATGAGTACAGTGAAAAGGATCATAGGTGGGACAGCTACTAGAGAGGAGAAAAAATGTAGAGGAATTGCTGCTAAAGTGAGGTCTCTGGAGTAAACTTTCCCATATACACTCATAACCTGCAGTGCTACTGAATCACTGTGAATAGCTAGCACAAAGGTTCTATATGTGAAAATACACTAATTAATAATACAAAGACGATTGGCTGGCAGTGCTTACCTCATTGGTTTGAAACATCACTTGAACTGGGAATTGAGGAGGAGACTCAGGCTGAATATTTGTGCCACCACTTTGGTGTGTCTCTAGGAAATTGTCATTCATATCACAAACAATCTTTTCTTTAAGTCAGTCACTCCATCCTCCTGGACGCTTGTTGCTAATGGAGACAGAAACACTATTCTAGTCTGGATTTAATACATTTCATACATAGACTCATTGTGCAGTACTTTTTTCAGCTGAAGTAGATTTTCAAAATTTTTGTGACTTTTGACACATCATCACTCATGATGGACTCTTACTTACAGGGAATAATGAACATATTCTTGTGCCAAATTTGAGGATGTCTTGTTCACAAACACTGTTTGTAACTTTTCTACCACAAAATCAAATGGTTTCATGCATGGGGATGATTATGAATAGTCCTGTCATTTTTTTAGCTTCCAACAGTGCTTCTAATAACCTTCAAACCACTTCATTACTCCTGTTCTCTCTGTGGCCACTGAAGTCACATCTGAATATGCATCTCTACATTTTAGAATAAAGATGACAGCATTAAAGAAAAATAAACTGGTGAAAAATTTTCAGACTTGGGCCTTCTTGTGGATTTAAATAAATGGCTTGACTGCAAGAGGTTGAAAGCACTACCTGAAGCTTAATTTCACTTTGTGGTTTCAGCAGTAGGTGCTTTGTTCCTTATTCTGATGTCAGGTATAAGTTTATACACAGGCACAAATGTGTATGTGTGAATACACATGAATACATACTAGAAGAAATATCTCTGCCCAGTGAATATGCCCACTTAGAAATCTAAATTTACCTAGTAGTACTTTTAAATCAGTTCAGGGCCAAACTGTCGTCCAGGGCCTCAAATTTCTTGTGGCAAACTTGTTTTGCATGACCAAATTAGGCACCAAAGTGTATTTTGCTTGAAATAATGCAGGACACTGGCAAAATTCCCTCCAAATGGAAAAGTGAACACACATAGGAGGCTGAATATAAGACCCGCAGCACAGATGAAGCTCAGGGAATTTCTCCTTATTGATGAACAGGGACAGATCCGTAGTGGCTGTAAGTGGGAACAGCTCACTGACACAGGCTGCCTGTCTGGTTTGTAGGTTTTTAAAGCTTGAAGAGCCTGATAGGACATGCAGGTCTGCAGCTTCCTCCACTTTGTTGAGCACTTATGAGTAGCCCTGTGGTGGCACCAAGCTGCTGTTTATGTAAGATCTCATAAGTATGAAAGGGATTTGCACTTCTAGCCCCAGGAATTTTTGAAAATATGTTTTGTTTTCCAACAGGCTTCTGAACATCTGGAAATGCTGGCATTGTATTGTCTCAGCATAAATCATAAATGACTGGAAGTGACTTTTTTCGTCCTAAAACTAGTCCTTTCAAGCATTATTGCACCACAGCAAAATGAAGCTAACTCCTTTCCCTTTGCTGTATGAGGAGAAGGAACACTTGGTCTCTGGGGAATCCCCTCCATTTCTTTTTCCTAGCTTCTGCCCACCAAATGAGAAGGAGACAAAGAGAATTTCTTGGGCTGCCACAAATAAAGACCAGTTCCTGGATCTGTTCTGGTCAGGTAAAATTGCTTCTGCTGCTGCTGTTGCCACTTCCACTCTTAATAACCATTCTGTGACCTTCACTCCCCATCAGCCTATCCCTGAATAATTATTCTATTTGCAGCTTTTCCTCTAGCTCCCTTGTCCCTTGAAAGAGATCTCCGCAGCTTTTCAAGCACTGACACTGCTTCCGCCCAGCAATGTTGGCAGCTGCTTAACCTTCCCAAGGCAGCTCACGAGGCTCCTGTGCTTGGGACATGTTCTCACATCTGAAGAGCTGTGCTGTGCCTGGATGTTATTGGCAGTGCCACCAAAGACTGCTACTACGCTAGGTCAAATTCTCTTTTGGTAAACCTCTTTTCATTGTTTTTCTTAGCAGACTGTGATAATTTTGTGTTACCCTGAGAAAAGAAAAATGTGACAGAGTACCTGAAGAGAGAGTCTCATGTTGGAAATGAAAGTTAAGTATTTCCAATCATACATCACACTAGTATAATAAGATGACTCAATCTCTCTTTCAATCACCCTTTTAAATACTTGTTCTTCTGTTCAACACAGAGAATCTAAATGAATAGTAAAATCACCTTCAGCCACTTAAAAACGGAGAAGGAACTGAACCAGATCCGTGGAGCAGAAGACCCTAGAGCTTTGGAGCAGTTCCAACCCTGGATTCTGTCGCAAGTGCTGCAGTCGACCTTATCTCTCATTCACTGCTGTCAAACATTTTCAGAATTGCTCTTCTAAATGTCTTAATCCTTTCATTTTTGCTGATTTGTAAATGATGCCAAACCTGCTTTTTGATAACAGGAACCTAGTAGCTCCCGTATTTGCACATCTTAACAAATATGGAAAGTTGCCTTCCTGCTTCTCACAGGGGACCTCAGCTTACTTCCACAGAAAACTTAACTCAAAAGACAACTAAGAAAAATACTGTCAATATACTAAGACGACTAATTGGTATTTGGTTTATAGTTACATGATGACAATGATTAAATTAATTACAAAGCATGCTGTGCTAAATTGCTAGCTCTTTGCATACTTCTAGTGTAACTGAGAGAACCAGAAAGGTTCTGGTTCAAAGTCTGAGTGTGTTAAAAAGATCTTGTTAAGACCACTTGCAGAGCGTCAGTGTGTACATACAGACACATATGCACACGGCTGCGTGTATGTGTGAGAGATCTGTATTCAGAGGGATCTCTAACACAAAATTAATTCTTCTAGTCAGAAAGAATGGATAGTATTCTGCTCTGCTTAACAGTTGCTGTGTTTTAGTCAAGATTGCTTCAGTGCGAAGCAAAGTGATTTGTGTATGTTTGCCCGGAGTATGTCCTCTACAGTCTCAGTCAGAGTAAAGACTGTGGAGAACCAGATGAACTCACTCAGAAAAGCAGGAAACATTTCTGCCTTGCTCATGCTGCCCAGATATGAAGAAAGATAATAATTTTCATTACAACAAACAACGTAGCTTGTTTAGCACATATTTTATTTTTGGATCACCTCCAATGGCTAGACTGGAGAAAACATGTTGCTCTGTCAATGTCCTTTCAGGTGCAGTTTGATGCTAGAGGCCACTAGCCAGGAGCAGTTTTTGTATACTAGAAACACCAGCAAGGGCCTTTTTTCGTCTCCCTCCTCTTCCGAGCCTGGCAGAAGTCATTGGTAAAATGACATAGAGTGGAGTTACACAGAAAAATACCAGTCAAGCAGTGAAAGGAAAGAGGCTTTTTTTGCAAGGACTAGAGGTAAGACTTGCACCAAAATAAGTCCTTCTTAATTTTGCTTATTAACTGTTTATGCAACACAGGGATTACATTTGTGGGTTTTATGTTTGTTGAATATATTATTTGTCTTCTATTAAGTGCTGTGTTAAGTGTTACATATGTGATACTGTGCCTTGTGTCTTTTCTCATGGTACAGTATTTACATTTATTATATTTAATAATTATTGGGATATATTTGATACATTCTTACTATCTCAAGGACATTAACATGCAAACATTAAAGCTAGCTAAAACTGAGGTGCCATTGTTTCTCAAATAATACTAATAAAAACCACAGAGAACCTTTATAAAAACTGTCAAACTGGATAAGTTGCATTCATTCGGAACTGTTTACAGAAGTAAAGAGGATGTCTTCCAGCTTTCAGGTTCATTCCACATTAAAGACAGGAATTAAGTCCCAGAAAAGGGGATTACTGTCAGACTGAAGACAATCAGCTGGCATGGAGGAAGGTTTAAAAGAGAGTACACGTATGTGCTGAGATCTGAACGTATTCCGTGTGCTGTGCAGAGTAGAAAGACCAAGTTCCTGTATTAGGCTCTGTGCTCAGGACACAGTGACTTGTAAAAGCACAGCTGTAGGAAAATAAACTAGATTCCCTGAGAAAGAATGCCACACAGTGCTAGCAGATCAGGACTCTGCTTTCTAAATTTAATGCAAGATTTCAGATGTCTACCACAATTTCAACTTAGTAATAGAAATTTCTTACAATATTATGATTCTGACTCTACTCACACCTGGACTCAGGATGTTAAGAACTGGCCAGGAGGCAATAGAAGTGACAACACCTGTAAATTTATGTTTGGCTTACTCCAAGAAATACGGTGGTTTCTGTTTCCTTTAGACCTCTCTGCCTTTCCCTTGTTCAGCCCATTTCGTCTAGAGCAGAGTGAAACTTCGATAAAGCTCAAATTAGTCATTTCTTACACACTGCATTCAACATAAAGTCTAGTAATGCTCTGGAAGGCAAGTCAAGTTCTCCTCTACATCAGGTTAATTCTAATAACTGGGCCTACTAGTATGTGCCAGCCTTCATCACCATGCTGAATCACTGTTCTTCCTCTCACTGAGTGCAGTGCATTCAGTTTGATTTCTGTTCGTTAGACAAGTGTAATGTATGGGTATGAAAATTACCCCTTTTCAGCCGAAATCCAGATTGTACATTCCCACAGAGTACTTTACTTAACAGTGTTGGAGGCCAGAATCAACAAATGGTCAGACATTTACAAGCTGGTTCAAAACTTCAAACTTCAAAACCCACAAATGAGGACATTGTAAATGTAATAAAAATATAATTTAATTTCTATATTCATTATTTTTCTATTAGTAAAGCTATAACATATCATATCTTATGGCAAATTTAGAAAATTGAAAAACAATGTCAGTATGCAGAAATAAAAACCAGAGCAAAGTGACTGAATAATTAAATGAGAAATTGAGCTCATCCTTGAGAATCTACAAAGCAAAAAGCTTGTGAGAATGATTATGAGTATCACAGTTCTCAGAATGTGAATGGATCTAATTCCTCCAATAAGTTGTGTGCATCCAGTTTACCTTCTCCTAGGGGCTTCCCTTCTCCTAGGCAGTTTTCCAAAAGCAGGGTCCTAATGGAAACAGAGCAGATAGAAGCTTATGGCAGAGACACATTAAGGCAATTTACTGATAGATGCATCAGAAAACTCAGATAGGTAGGACACAACCCACCATACTGTATTGACCAGCAGTATCACATCTGTAAGGAAGGGGAATGCAAATGGTAAAAACTTAGCTGTCATTCTTTTTCACCACTGACTCATTAATTGTGCTTTAATGATATTTTCTCAAAAAAATCACCAAAAATACGTCAAGTTTAGAATAGTAGATTCTGAACATCTGTGTTTTGCCAACAAAATCTGACCATTAGGGAGCTACAGTTTCTTTGTAGTTTCTGAGAAGATAATGACAACTCAAGCCAAGAATCAATTAAACTGAAGAGACTGTTCCATATCCATCTTTTATGGGAAGAGAACTGGTGTTTAATAATTTACATAAATTATACAAAATCTAAAGCATTTACAGTAACCAAACACTTAGCAAGAGACATGAATGAAGAGGTAAGTTACTGAGGTTTTGTATTCCAACCAGTGCCTCTTTAGCACTTCTGTAGTTATAGGTCTCTGAGGGTTTCTGTTATATATACTATTTTCATGGATACATAACTCAATCCTACAAAAATTTCTGATTTGAATTTTGCAGGCAAAGATTTTAAACTGAGGCTGGATTTTTTTTTTATCAGGTTATGGGAAAAAAGTCAGTTTAATTGTCTCTAAGTTACGCAAGTATAAAAACGGAATGGATTTGTTTCAGACACTATTTTATGCTGCTACAACTCAAAACTCTTCTGTTTTTTTAAGAGGAAACTTTACAAGCCATTAGTCTGAATTGTGGATTAGCGCATTTGGGAAACTTGGAAAAAGAAATGTAAAAATGCTTGATTTCTTACCTCTTTATAATGATGTTTGATCTCTAGGTATGCTCCATTCCTTCAGCCAAACTTTTTTAAAGTTGCAGTGCCTTGCTCTGCCATCACTTATGCAAGACAGCTCTCAGTTTGAACAGCTTGAATCTGTTACACACTTTACATGAAATTCATCTTCTACCTTTCCAGAAACCTTCCACGTTCTTAAGGATCTTGGCAGGTATGCGAGTACTAAAGGGAATGGTTAAAGTTATCAAGAAAAAAATTCTGCAGATTGTGCAATATATATTTTATGTTAAAGATTAGATTTACCCTAAAAGGAAAGTGATTGGTAGGTAACCAGGAAATGCAGACTCCTTTATTCAATATCTTTCCCAAGAAATGTTGAAGTGACAGGTTTTGGAGGCACTGTTCTTCATCCCATGATACACTTCTAGTATTCAGGGAAGACCTAGAGTATGCCATGACATCCCCCTAGATTATGCCAAGTGCTTTTCATGTGTTTTCGTTTATCCCTAGTGAGTGGCATGCTTCCTAAAGTGGTCAGAACAGCCAGATCCAAGTTGCAGAAATAGCTGGAGGTCTCTGTATGTTGCAGTGTGTTACATACAATAATATTAAAGAGGATAGAAATATGTTATGTAACAATTTCTAGTAAATTAATTGGAATAATGCTGTGGGGAAAAATAGTTCATATAGGTCAAATACCAAGTCTGATATGTGAGGCTACTTCCTCCCACAGGAAAGTCTTCCAGCAGGAGGAATTTCTAGCCTCTGTAGTTTATTCTACAAAAGTTTAATAGTTTATTCTATAAAACTCTTTTGGATCAAGGAGTGAAACCACTGAGGTCTCAGATCAGTCAGTACTCTCACCTGTTTCAGTTGATCAAATTCTTTTTGATCATATGCAAACTTTTACTTGTGCAGAAGTAACATACAATACATGTACATGTGTGGGTTTGCATGCATGTAACCATGCACGACTTCACAGTACCTGTTTGTGCTGCCAAAATTTCCAAGTGGGTAAAAAATTGCATGACACATTTTTCAAATTTATTTTAGAAGTTAATGAAAACCTCCTTTTATACTTTATGACAGCAATTTCAACCTTTCCTGTTGGTTCCTAGAATCACAGAATCACAGAATCACAGAATCACAGAATAGTAGGGGTTGGAAGGGACCTCTGTGGGTCATCTAGTCCAACCCTCCTGCCGAAGCAGGGTCACCTACAGCAGGC
>Ga0065711_1032740_pt1 | contig 26761 bp, 15 predicted proteins | sample Hoacrofraction12_FD_59098 | JGI IMG/M metagenome (GOLD analysis project Ga0065711, IMG submission 59098) | Hoatzin crop microbial communities from Cojedes, Venezuela - Epithelial fraction 12 v2 (version 2) | ecosystem: Host-associated > Birds > Digestive system > Esophagus > Crop | place... | reverse complement strand
AAAAAAAAAAAAAAAAAAAAAAAAAAAAAAGAGTGAAAAAACCATCTCAACAGGGTCAGTTATCGTTACAGGCTGATTGAGCCAACTTATGCTTCACTGGAAGCTGCAACTTCTTTATTTGGGATACACTCGTTTCTGAGAAAAAACAATCAGGGCAAAGAAAATGGAAAGGCTACAAAGAATCATAAATACATTTCTCAGCCTACTTCTCACTCTGGATAATTAAATAGGTTCCTAACCTGTTGGGATTCCAATGCTGTGCATAATGCCTAGGAAGTATCGTTAACATTACTTAGAGGATCTGATTTAAAATAAGCATCACGATAGAAAGACACAAAAAAGTATTCAGCAGGTCGCACTAGCAGACACCACTTCAGCACTTGCCTACTTGAGGATATTGTAAATGGATGCAGCTTCTTCTAGTGAAAATATTTCACCCGCATTAAGGTTTGCATCAGCTTCACTCCAAAAAGCTATCTGGACTAAAAGACACTGACACACATGCTCATTTAATAGTGAAAACTAGAAGATTTTCAATGAAAGAGAGAAATTCTAAGACAGCTTTCCTGTACAAGTTGCTGGCAAGTGAGAAATCTACCACTTTTTAAAATAGTGCTCAATAAAATGATGAAGGGGAGTATATGACCTGATTAATTGCAACAGCAGGGGAGTGGGTGCTGCAGTCCTGAAGGGTAATTCTAGTTCTGCTTCTTTATGACTTCTTACCTACCTAAACTATTGCAAAATTATACAACATTCTTAAACCACACTAAGGTTAATCACAAAATGGAGCTGTGCCAATGTAATTAAACTACTTTCCTATATTGATTCTATTAGCAAAATTATCTTGGCAAAAAAAATTGAGGGGAGAGGGGGGCAATATTTCTTCTGTTAAGACACAGATTCTAGTTTCACTTTCATAAAGCAGGGCTCATGTTTCCCTAGTCACAAAAGAAGACAAAGTTCAGACCGCCTCAAGATAACCAGCCGAGGTTTCTCCACGTGAAAAGACAATTTGAAACAAGTGTCAGTCTCTTCTGGAAAGCACCCTAAGGTCAGAACAGCAGAGGGTGCTGTAAGTCTGAACTGAGGTGCATCATCTCAGCAACAAGGAGCGTCCAGATGCAACAAGAAGCTGTAGGTTACCCAAGGTCTGGGGGTTGGTTTGTTTGTGGGGGGCTTTGTTTGGGTTTTGCAGGTTTTTTTGTGCTGCAGTAGTCATCTGAAACTGGTAAAAGCAGGTGGCAAACAGTTCAATATTAAAATTTATCTATGTCAGTTTCCACTTAACATCAAACAACATCAGAGACATCCCCAAAACCTTAACAGTTACCTATGATCTCCACCACTGAGCTATACAGCTCTGGGCATACGTTAGAAATTGATTCATATCGAAGCTTAGATATAAAAAATTCATATTTTAATGCCTATAATCAAAATGTAGACTGGATCCCATTATTACAAAAAAAATAATCCTGAATCTAAAGCCTAACGTAAATTTCTCCTATCACACAGGAATGGAAACTTGAGTGGTTTGTTAAACATTAGTCATCTCTCAAATCTGAAAAACACTGGATAGCAAGGCGTAACCAGGTAACTGGATGACTGAACGGATGTGTGCCTGCATGGTGTCCCTTTAGGCAAAGCATGCATGGTGTAATCGCCATACCAGTTTAGAGAGACTCAGCGTAACACACGTTCAGATATTAATCCACAACCTAAATTAGCAGCAGGCCACAAAGATGACTATGATCAGTCTGAGCCTATTTCAATAATCATTAAGTAATATTTATACAATCATGCCTGAAGATCCCAAATAAGAAGCCGGTTTAAATAATGCTTTTTTACTTCATTTTTCTCATGCACTTGAACAGTGTTCCTAAAGAAAGGTTGATTCATATTCATCATATAAATGAATGGGTGACTTACAGAATATGATGACAGCAATTAAATAGGGCCCATTATACATAATGCATTAATTTCACAGCAAGGAAGACTCTGCTTTGATTAAAGTTACAGGATATAAAACCTGACATGAGTTTACATGCATTTTAAACTTTCATTTAGTTTTTAATAGCAATTGGTGAATGATACAAAAAAACACAGTATGATGACGACTATCTTAGTCTGTAGATTGGAAACTGGGTAAAATGTGCACGCACACACACACTCCCCCTCTTAAAGTTATTTCTTAATAGTTACATTTTAAAGTAAGCTAAAGCCATAAGAAAGGTTATGAAACAAAGCAGTCTGTGAATAATCGATTTGTGTCTACCATATCTTTGCTGTTTTAGAACAAATGCAGCCTGTGTGTGCCCTTGCAAGTTCATCTTCATTCACAGAATGGATAACGACAAAAAGCTGCCTCGGTGGTTTTTTCCTGCTCCCTCTTTCTAAACCTTTAGTGTAACACTCACTGCATAAAATCAATGAACAGAGTATTTTCAAAGCAGACAGAGAAAACACGACTTTTTTAAAATGTTAATTTAACACTTCAACTCCAGGTTTTAATAGATTTCCAGCAGTTTTTTTAAATTTAAAGTTGTCGGCAGAAATAAGTACTGCTCAACTAAGTGATTCAGTGATTCTAATGAGTAGTCTTTACTGTAGGCTGTCACTCTTGACAAAAAAAAAAGCATCCTTTATATATTTAGTTTCAGTACAATCCTTTAACTCTAGTTTGGCTAACACAATACAGTGATTTGATTACTCAATAGTTAATCACAGGGATAAAAGGCAGCAAAAGGTTATGTTCAAATCTTTCATGAATGGAATAACTCAGTAATGTGCAGCTTACAGTTGTGCACTCCTCACTCCATGTCTTATAACAGTCAACTCGGAACTTCATGCAGTTAGTAGCTCTGGCATAAAAATTTCCATATTTAAAGCTGACTTCAGGAACGTCCCATTTGCTGCTTCGGAAAGAATTCCCACTGCATGATGACGATGAAGCTCACATAACTTTGTTCAGTCTTTGGATCACATGCAGGATTCTGGTTAAAAGCCAGTGAAGAGTCAGTTTATCACTACTCAGAATATACACATCTCAGGGAACTGCACCAGCAGCCAGGGAACTCTTTACACTCCCCAGGAACTTGCTACCTAGATATAAAAGGTTACATTTCCAAATGCCACACATTCCAAACTGAAATGAAAAGTTCTATTTTTAAAGCGGTGATGATGCAAACCGTAAAGCCAGGAATGTTTTCCTCTCACCTCCACTCTCCATCCAAAACTAAAATCCTGATAGCGTTGACTCAAGTACTCACTGCAATCTCAAAAATCCAAGTCGGAGAAAAAAAAAGAAAAAATAATAATAATAATAAAAAAAACCCCTCAGTATTTTAAGTTCTACTATTCAAACGAAATGCCAAAAACTAGAGGAAAAAACTCACAACTAGAAAATCTCTTGCTAGGAAATGACAACAGTAAGGAAAAAAATCCCACTAACAGGTGTTTGAAAAAGACAAGATGAAGTTAAGAAAGCATTTTAGTGCATGAATGAGAGGTGGTTCTTACGAGTACCAAAAGCCAGCAATGAATTTAAACTTTACTCAAAACAGAAAAAAAGAGAAAACCAACCACAAAAACTGCTGCTCTGACATTTGTCACTCCTGAAAGGGTTGAAGAGGGGGATACCTCGCTTCTATAAATACACAGACATGCTGTCCCCTTTCTTCCCATTAAAAGCAGTTTAGCAGCTGACATCCCTACAGAACTTCAACGTAAATCTTTTAAAGAGGGAAGAGAAAGAGCCTGGGAGCTGCGTTCACAAAGAAAGAACAAATGGGATAAGCATTGTTTTGCCCTAAATTGAGTTTAATATATCCCTAATCTGCTGAAGTAGCTCAAAAATGCAGCTTTTCCCCTAAAAATCAGTGAAGTTACACATTTGATTCAAGGTGACAGGAATTTTCACCTGTAATGATTGTTTCTTTTTCAGTATCAGCTGGACACAAAGCAAATTAGAACAGAGAAGTCAGTTTTATCCACTATAGAGAACTGAATCATTTCTATGCTCATTTACAGTGCTGACTTCAAAACAACACATTTTGTTCTCTAAATGTGCATGGAAAAACCCCTCTTGTTCATCTAAACCACACTTCTAACCGTTTAGAACAACCTGCTTCTGGTTTGCATACCTGGCTTGATCTCTAATACATTCTAAGGGTTTTTTTCAGCAGGTCAATGGAACAATATATCAAAACCCAAAGATGTATCCCATAGATCACTACGTTGAAGAGATGTTCATTTTTTCCAGTATACTCACAGAAAAAAAAATTTAGATTACACAGAAACAATTATTAACATGCAACGTATACCAAGACAGTGCAAAACACAGTGTAGCGCACAGAAGCAAACCAATGCTACCCCGAACAGTAAACAAAGAAGATTTTAGGCAGAGCAAAATTTAGGAGAAATGGAATTTATTAACAAAAGTAGCCATTTGGCCAAGTGCTAGCATCCATTAATTCTGGCAATACACTGTTCAACTCTAAGTGACCCTAAGTGGCCATAACTCTTATCCATCCATGCAAAACGTCTGCAAAAAAATGCTCTGAAATTCCGGGTTTATCCATCTGGCTGCTTGCACCTCTGTATGTGTACTGCACACACATCTCTGCCCAGCCACCTGCTAGCAGTCATAAAAAGAAACTATTGAACAATAATAACTAAAATAAAAAAGAAAGTTAAATTATCTTTGAAAGCTTGTATTTGCCATTTAAGCACAAAATTTGCATATAGAAGCCAGCAGCACACCCAAGACTCCTGAGGTTTCCCTAACTTGCATGAGTCCCTCATATGGCTGTTCAAAAACATTAAGTGTTACTGGATTTTAGATTCTGTCAAAAAAGTATTCTTCCTGCACTCTTCCATCTTCGTAAAAAAGAAAAAGAAAAAAGAAAATAATACTCATGACTCATTCTTCCAATGGGCCAAACAGTCTGTTACAGAACAAAGCCAGGTCATATCAACAAACTATTCAGTCCACATCTTGACCCAACAGTGACCAACAGCAAAAGAATTTGCAAGATCTCCATATGGGATAATTAGGTAGTGACATGAATAACACAAAGGCTTCAGGGAAACACAACAAGAGGCTACATACAGAGATTAGGTTGAAGTAGATAACGGGAAGAAAACAGCAAGCTTTTGGAATCAGCAAATAACTATAAAGAAAACAAATGAGTCAGATGCTGAGAGAGTCAAGGCAGCAAAAAGTGACTCTTGAAGAAAAATGCTAACAAGGGAGCTCCCACTGCTAAGAGCCTGGTATAGACAGACTTGCACATCAGCTTCATTTTCAACAGAATGAAAACACGCAAACTGGCACAGGGGTGTTGCCAAAACCATATTCTTGAATATGAAAGTAGAATTTTGCCTCACTGTGCACAACCGCTTTTTGAACAACTGGGACAGTAATACCACAACTCTTCACAAAAGTTCAGTAGTCCTATGAGATGTCAAATACAGCAATTAAGTTTCTGCTCTTATTTTCACATTTTTTTCTGGGTCTACTGCCTTTTTCAAATGTCTTTTAAGTCTGATTTTCACTTTTATTTTTTCTTCCTCAGCTGTCATCACTTGTATTGATTTTTCACTCTTCTCTTTTTCCATTTGACAGGTGTGTTTAATTTTTTCTGTTTAATACCGTGTGCACCTCACTAGTCATACTGTTCCTGCTTCACTTACATTTTTTTCTGAAGAAATACACCCTCCTTGCTTAATCTATTCTGCTCTCAGAATACTAATGTTGTATTCTCCCCTTCAGTTCTTTCTCTAAAATATTAAGAATGTTTTCTCATATTTAGCATCAAAGGTGTTGCTTTTTTACATGCCCACCAACATCGAATACAAACATTATTTCCTATGTCAACTACGGCATCAGTACTGTTACTTCTTGAGTGGACTGCCATTAGTATCCAAGCATTAAACAAGCCCAGTCTTATGACCTGCATGCTTTAAGAACATTTGGTCTATGGAGTGCAAGCTGTGTAAGGTCTATCAGGACAATTTATTTACGCAGCTTAGCCCATGATTCTCCTACTTCTTCAATGACTGTTCAGAACCCTTGACAACTTGACTGTGACAACCGTATCCAGCTTCTGTCTTTCCAGTAGGGCTTCTAGAGATGAATATAGGGACCAAGAAGCCTTGAGAAGTTAAGTCTTTCTTCATTAAATGATTTTAACTCTCAGCAGAAAGGAGATCCAACTTCAGTCTCTAAAAGGTTTCAGGTAGTTTGCCCAACAGACAACTTATTAACGGACTAAGATAAATAACAGCAGAAATCAACAGCAGAAATCAACAGCAGAAGAAGTCACTAAATAGTATTTTTTCTTTTTTCCTAAAAAATGTTGAACAATTTGGTCTCAGCATCAAGTAGCCATTTTCCTCATCTAGAAGCTTGTAATACACTTCCATTATTCAAGACTGACCTTTAAAACTTACTATGCACATGGTTCCATCCTGTTGTCATACTTAATTTCCCCACCAATCTTCTGAATCCATTTACGTAAACATTCGCCTGCTTCTTGCTTAGTATTTTTTCCAGCAGTGGTTGATCCAGGAGAAAAGAGAGCTACCACTGAAAGAGGTGCAATCTGTATCCCTCATTAGGTAAGCTAAGCTTGCCAGGAAATTGCCTTAACATTGCAGAACGCCACTGCATGATCTAGGACTGGGGTTATCCGACTTAAGCGAAAGCTACATACAAGTACTCTTTAGTGGGAGAAACTCTCATCCTAAGAATTAAATGCAAGCCTCAGGAGTTTTCATAATTTGGAAGAAACGAGAAATGCCACCACGAATGAAGTTTTGAAAAAAGTAACACTAGTATGAAGGCTGTTTCCCTAATTTTAACAAGTCTTACTTTATTCTGTGAGTTCTCCCAGAATATCATGCACAAATTCACTTACAAGAACCCTGAAAGGTAAATTCCATGGATCTTTCGCATCTGCAAAAAATTTAACATGATTTGAAAACCTATCAGAAACAAAGCACATTGAGGTAAACAACTTTTTCAGGCCTTTACATAACAACTGTCATACCAAGAAAAAAATAATTTTTTCACAACAAAGACAAATTAGATACTGTCTTGCCATACACATCCTATTCAACACCAAACACCTTGCTAATGTCTAAATCCTACCTCCAAAATTTGCAGACTGCAAGACTAGAGGAATGATGCATTGTGTCCCAACGACCTCCTGAACTGAGACAGAAACTATGTATTCCATCTAAGATGCAGCCCTGCCATAACATCTCTCTTGCTTTTCCCATCTACAATAGCAGGTGAAAAAAAGTACTTTGGTTCTCTAAGCAACAAAGAATACAATCATATGACAGAACTATAAAATAAAGGTCATACAGGACCTTTATAGACAATCTTCACATATTTTACAAAACATAAGACTCTAAATTAGGGAAATTGCTGCAAATTTGGGAAAAACCCAGCAATTTCTGAAAAAAACCCCATATTAAACTATGAAGTTATTGGTTAACTTGTCTCTTTCCAAGTCACTACTTACGGAAAAGAAAAAACATGTAGCTTTCAGAAACAAGACTGTCTTGACATTTTTGACATTATGTATGTGCTGTTTTTCAGGCACCGCTTGAGATTAAGAGAACACAAATGCAAACCCAAACTCCTAGGCTACTACCAGTTTGCGGTCGGATCTTACCAAGGTTACAGTCAGTTTCTGTTACCATCCATAGAACAAAAGACATTTGTATCTATACATATTTTTTAAGTTTCATGACTACAGAATGTTCTAAAGCCTCAGATAAAAATGCTCTACAGAAGTACACCATACTGTCCTTAACTGATAATTGTCACTCTAGTATGTCTTTCATGTCAGAAACGCAACTCTACATATCTAACAGGTAAGCACAGTATCACAAAAAGACCACAGCATTTAGGACCAAATCATATAAGCACAATACCATTTTCAAGGAAACAGTCTTTCAAGAGATAAAGCAAGTACTGGGAAGTTTCAAAGCAGAAGTGTTTTTCCCAAAATATGCAATTTAAAATCCCTCCAAAGTATCAAGAATATGTTTCACTGAAAAATAATTAGCAATAAAACCACATAAATCAGCTAAAAGCTAAGCAGAGGAAATTTCTTTAGAACAAGTCCAGTTTTGACTGGGATTCTCTAATCTTCACGAGGCACTCTAAATTTAGCACTGGGGACCAACAAATGAAGAACAGAAAGATAAAATTTTATCTCTGATGAAGCTCTAAAGTGATCAGTATTTAACATCCAACTAGTATTCATCTGCAACTTGCATGTGAAGTTATCATAGCTCTCCAATTTGTCCTTAGTCAAAGTCACATAGCCTCCTCGCACTCCCTATAAAGTTCAGCGGCCATGATTCACTAGCAAAATTTACCCATGGGATATGTTTGGGATGATACCTGATTGGAGTGTTGTCATCTGCATTTCTGGTTCCAGCAGTGTCATGTTGATCCTTTTCTCAACAGTTACAGTCCCTTAAAGGCCTCTCTTTATATAGACATAGATAGATACAGGTATGTTAGAAAAAGTCAAAATCCAAGAAGTCCTCTCAACTTTGATCTTGTTCAAACCTTGCAAGAAATTCTCATCCTTATATGACAAAAACCGTGCCTACTGAGAAAACTCAGTCTTTCAGCATGCAGTTCTCTGCTTATTCACTACAGGCAAGTTGGAACAGCCCAGAATCAAATCACTGGTAGGAGAAAAATGAATACTCAGAGGGGAACGGCAAGATGTGTAGCTTGCAGAAGTAAGGTCCGCCCCTTCATGCTCTGTAAGTAAAAGGGAGGGGGGAGGAAGGGGTCAGAGATTCTAGAACTGGCAGTTTTTTCCCCTTTTAAAAGAGAATGGTGACGTCGTCGCGGGTGGACTTTCAATCCCCTAAGGGGCTCTGCTGATGAGGCAATTTCATTCCAAGGACAAGGAGACTCAGTGTTAACAGAAACATGCAGACATTCTCTGTTTCGAAACAACGTGGCCAAAAACATATACATCCTGCTGACAGATCACTCACTTCAATCTTTACCAGTCCTTTTTCTTAGTAATTGCACTATTCCCCTATCCTTATCAACTCCCCTTGCTGATCGATAAACCTGAGCTACTGTAACAACAGACTGGAACTTCTTCCCAATAGATGGTAGCATCTGTTTCTTAAAAACAAACCAACAAAATGCCTTTTATCCTTCAGACTTTTCCCATTGTGAATCACACCCTCCATCTAACCTGTCTAGCGGTTAAAAAAAAACTAAGTGATGTTTCCCACATCAATATGATTAGTTTCAAACTATTTGGGACAGTGGACAAAACTTTTATAGCCAAATATTTCTTGGGTAAAAGATAAAAATAGAATTAAGTCTTTCCTCACCAGATGATTCTAGCTCCCAACAGAAAGGAAATTCAATTTTGGTCTCTAAAGAGTCTCAAGTAATTTGCCCAACAGATAATTTAATTATCTCAACAAACTAATTCCAACGCTTCTGTCCCAGAGCAGCTTTCCCTTATTCCCCATCTTTCCGCAAGGCTCACCGTCATTTCTCATTAGGTCATCTAAATAAGTAACTGCATATATTTGCACCAAGCCAAATAATATATTGAGCTCAGCATCAAAGATACAGACCAATCTTGAGATTAAAATCCTTTTTGTAGCAAGTCAGAATCCCTCTCTTGCCACAACAGTATTCATGAAGATGAGTGACTGGGTGAACAAAATTGCTTTACCACTGTTTTTTGACCCCTCCAAGCGTAAGCAACTTCAGGGCTTCTCTAGCACTCAGATGCAAGAACTTCCCAACAGCTGCTTGACAGCTGAGAGAAGAGCACGGCAGGTTTTAGCAACATATCTTCCTTCACCCACACAAACACATCTGGGGCTTCAAAGGAGGCAGCAGAAACTCATTTGGCAGCTTTAAACAATACAGGAAAATCCCTTACAGTGATGATATTGTAGTATTTATCTGATTTCCATACTCCTTACATCAGTAGTCTGTTGTAAAAGGACAAGAATCAGCTCATTTGGGGTTCTCTCATACTCAAACACCATCTACGCGGTCCTAGATTCAGGGCAGATTAGGCAAAAATTGCAGGCCTAAATGTTCTTTCTTGCTGTGTAATCCTTACGGAAAGGAACCACAATGATGCACTGTACCCCAAGAATTTAGATACACTAGTGACAGAACCAAGACACTAACACCTACCCTGAATATCCATATTCATGATAAATAAAGGAAACCACCAATTTTCAGCAGAATGTATGCTTTATTTTTGTGGTATAATGGAAGCAGTATGAGCAAAGTGGAGAGGAAACCTTTCCTACAGTATCCAGGAACATCACTTAACCCCCTGAAGCAGGTACATGTGCACTGTCAGTGCGCATGACTAGACAGATGAAATTTAAAGCATTAACCAGGATGTTGCTTATTCGACCAGCACGGAAGATGAAGATTGCACTACCAAATGTATTCCAACAGAAATGCCTTCATTATACTTTGTGGTAATGCATTGATTGTGGCAGAGGGAGAGTTACAGCCTGCAGAAGTAGCTGATAGTATCCCAATAGAAATGAATTCTAGAAAACTTGACATTTTCATGAGGAAAGCCACACATTACAGAAGCAGGCTATCACCCAAAGCTAGTATTCGGTTTGCTAAATACTAGCAGCAATTGACTATTGCGAAATAGTGCAATCTTTCTTTCATGAAGCAGCCACTCACTGTTTAAGCAGAACAGACTGAGAACCCCGCTGAATGGCATGCTCCCTTTAAAGAACCAGACTTCCTTTCTCCATTACTACCCTTAATATTTAAAATAGCAAAACTAGCAACAGAAGTCCTTACTCACATAGACAAAACAGCTGCCCAGATCTGGACCTGACTTGTTTAACAAGCAGTTTAAATTAATGAAAAAGGAATGTTTTTAAAATAGCTATCAAATTATATGCCTAATGTTCATCCATCAGCCCCAAACCTTGAAACCTCAAAGGTAAACTGAAATAAGAGAGAAACTGGAAAGCAGAAACCGAAGGGACAGGAATATTACAAACCACTGACTGGGGAACGGCATTATAATCGTGTCAACTTCATCAGGGACAAACAAAATCTGTGTTGAGAGCTAACTTGTTAAAGCCACCCCACTAAAGCTGCCTTTGGCATTACTCCTTCCAGCTCAACTATTCCCCCATCACTGTTTAAAAGCTTGTTTTAAATATTTCAAGAGATTACCACTTCTCAGCTGTTTAGTAGCTCCCATCAGTAACAGGCCAGTCATTTCTATCATGCTCTGAATCTCATAGCTCTGTCAGAAACTCTCAGACAGCAAGCTAAATTTATAATCTCCTGGGACATAAAGTCTCTTAACACAAATCTATCCAAGACAGACTGGCTGTTTTTATTCTAACAACCATTGCCCTTACTCACACACTGGAGAAAACAGCAAGCCTCATTGGAATGTGTGTGAAGGACAGATCAGAGAAAGCCATATATTTCCTGTCCTGATCCTTTTGTTACAATACAGACTTAATCTTCTTCACATGTAAGTTCTGGATGAAGCAGTAACCACTACTTGGTCGTTAAATGTAAGTTTGAGTCACACTATTCCAGAAGCTGGATATACACTAGAACAAAAAAAAACCCCAAAAACTCTAAGAAAATAATTTCAGAATAATCCTGTCTCTTTAAAACCCTTTCTCAGGAATAAAACACCACTCTTGTTGATAAGCAAACATGCCTAACTTCTTAAAAGTTCCCAAGTCACAATAGTCACTTTTTAAAAGGACAGTTTATGACATGATTTTAAGAAAACATTATCAATGTTTTTAAAGTCACAGTAGCCAGAAGACAGCTACAAAATCTGCAAAATCATCATAAGTTTGAAATAAATCCTCAGTCTGACTGCATGCAATGCAATGGCAATCCAGCATGTGAAATGGAAAGAAGGCGAAGGAGACAGGAACATATAACCTAATAAAAGAATTATAGGAGCACTCACCTACACAATTCTTCAAAATAAAACCAGGTGCCCTAATAAACATTTAAAATACTACTCCTGTCTTTTCACAATAAATGGGCTTAGGCATCTAGGCACTAAACTAGCTCCTTAGAACCATTTAAAAAGTTCAAATCTATAATTTGTATAATCACCAACAGCTTAGGTGGCAACAATTAATCCCATGCTTTGTATAGCACTCGGTCTTTACAGTAACAGGAATACCTTCCAATACCTAAAGCACATGCCTGTTATATGACTTAGAGTCCTACTGAAATTCCACACATTCCAACTAGTCCCTTTCCCCCCAGCACATATGGTACTTTGTAGCAGGCAAGCATCCCAGATCAAGTAAACCCCCAAAACTGACAAGCTGGTACAAGCTTTGTCCAAACCTGTAATCATAAAATGCAACAGTTCATTCCAAAGAATGTTACCTCATCTTAAACAAGACTAGAGTGAGAAGAAACCAGGACTGTCACAGGCTTCTCACACAATCTTTTTCATGACCTCTGGACAAGGACAACTATGAATTCATCTGGGGAAAATGGGTCAAGGGATAGGGTCAATAAGGTAGTGGAGCAATCGTCATTACTTCAAATGAAAGTTAAATAGAAGGACAATTTTGACCAGAAACTATCAAACTGCATAAGATTTGTATATTCATCACCTGTTTTTTCTCTTTTTTGTAACCACATTAAGCAGGTCCTTGCTCTATCCCTGCCCTAAGGGTTGGGAAAAGTTATCTTGGCATCTCAGTACAGGTACCTGAGAAAAATCAAGATACACTTAAGCTTCACATGACTCTCTAATGACCTTTTTTTGGCTTGTGTGGCAATGAATGAGTCAGTCACAAGCAATCTCTCATAGTTAAAGAAAGTGAGGCCTTGATGAACATGGGTAAAAAAGGAAAAGAAATGTGAATTTTGCATAGAAAATTCACTGTGAAGCACAAAGACAAATTAAACAACTACATCTTAAATGTTCCACTAAGCTTGATGTCTGAATAGAACCTAATAATTGTGTCAAAATATTTTACTAACACCTTACCACATAAGATTTCCTTCCACTGAAGTAACAAAAAATTGTTTCCTATCTGTAGTTCCAATACTTCACACATAACCTTAATAGCTTTTATCGCATTTTCATTTAGTGTAACTTAATAACTATTCGGTCAAGAAGTTTAAGGTCTTTACACCCACCTATCTAGGAGTACCTATCCTCATAGCTACACACACCTACAAGGATAATGTGTAGCTGTGATAAGGGAGAAGAATACGAAGCGGAGTCTGGGTTTGAAACAAAACAAAACCAACAAGAAAACCCCCAAAACTGTCTCTTTCTGCTCTTCAGTTCTCTAAGCGCAGGGGAAAAAAAAAATAAATAAAAAATCTGCTGTCCTAGGACATATTGCAGCATGTGTATACAGGGCTGTAATCCCAGTTCTCCCATGGGATACATAATTCCATGATGCTTCACATGCCAAAGAAATTTCTATTTTAACTCAGCTAATAGTTTATGTTCCAGACCCACAGCCTGAACTAACAAACTCCGTACAAATCCATGCAACATTTTTCTACAGACATCTACAGATAAACAAAGTCTTCTATAAGCAAAAGCTACACAAAGGGTTAACCTGTTAGAAGCACTCAGCATAAGTAGTTAGTTCAGCTGTGAGTCAGCAATGCCTGTCTAGAACTGCAAACAGGAGACCCTTTGACACAGATATGCAGCTTCCAACAAGCCTCTTATTTACCATCTCCTCCCCTCCCACTGCCACTCAGCTTGAATCTTCCTCATACCTTGAATTTGGCAAGTTGTCACAAAAGCAGTTGCCCTGCATAAGATATGCTTCTACAACCACTTTGGATTGCTCAAAAGTTTAAGCAAATTGCTATCTCAACTGACAGATCATCTCTAAAGGTTTTTTAACATGTTTGAAGCCAAAGGCACAGTAACAAAGATGCGTCATATTTAAAAAGGGGGCTTTAACAAGCTCAAAAGCTTTCAACAGCTGTGCAACCTCTACCCCAAGATAACTGAAAAGTTCCCATTGGAGCAAACAAGTTTATTAATTAAAAATGCATCAGCTATGTTTCTCAACAGCTCACTAAGCCAACTCTCCTTTTATGCTGTGACAGTTTGCAGATAGCCATACTTCAACAGCACTTTTCAGTCCCACAATACTTCAACGAATGTACACACAAACACTTTAATGAATGTACACACAAACAACATGTAATAACGTAGTGCAGCTAGGAGAAAAGAGCATTGTATGCCTCTGAAGATAAGGATTATTCAGGTAGTCTAGACCAGGGACTTTGGACTTTACGCCTTGTCTGAAAAGCTGCACCTCCAGCAGTAAAATTCCCACTGTTGTGCTGAGCCCTGATAAAGAATCAGTTCTGAAGAGACCCACCTAATGAGTCATTTCCGGGAATATCCTAATCTTCTTCGGCAAAAGGTATGGGCAGAGGTGTTCCTTTTCAAATACTTTTTTAACCCAACTCTATTTTCCAGCCAAGCAGATTTGCAGCCCACAATGATACAGCTTTAATATTGAGTCCATAAAAATAACATTATTCTGATAGAGGAAAACCATCTATTTCTGTAAAATATTCCCAAGATACAAATTTTTAAACCTATCCAAACAACTGTATCGTATAAAGACCCTTCCATTTCTGTAACAGAATATCCTTTCCTCTGACTATAACAAATGCTGCTGTGTCCTGCTTGTATCCATTCAAAGTGCTGCTACAAGTTTCATTTTCCTAAAAAGGTACTCTTACCTGTTCCCAACACTAGCATCCCTTTCCCTGTGGCATCAAGAATAAACCACTTCTTTCCAATTCAGGACCCTTAATCATGTCTTATTCACTAAGAAGAGAAGAATCCTGCCGCCAGTAAATTCACAATGTCACCTTCACATGGCCAGCTGTCAGGTTTTGGAAACAAAGGCTCACATGCTTTTCCCCATGCTGCCTTCAAGTCCTCTACCAGTTTCAGAACTACCTCAGATAAATTTTGTTTGAAATCTCTCCTTGCCTTCATAAATCTAAAATGCCCACATCTACCGCTAGTTGAGATGTGTTGAGATCACAGTCTACCATACTGACTAATTTCCAATTTCTAAATTCCAACTTCTTCTCTTTTATTTACCACCACCTTTCTCTCCACCTGTTGTTTTTTATCTCACTTAGAAGACTTCAGACATTACGGGTTAGAAGCCTGTCATTCTATTTCTGCAGTTTCTAGCTTTTCCATTTCTAAGGCCTGCAAACATGACCGTAATTACATAAGAATGGTGTAATGTATATGAACAAGGAAACTCTTTTTATCCTCTTCAAAAGCAGTATTTTGGGTCGAAGTTAATTAATTCTTCCAACTAGCAAAACTCTGATACACCATTCAGCAAAGGGAATGCTCAGTTTCCAGAGGTAAAGAACCAGGCACGTCAAGTGTATCCCACCAGTCCAAATTACTGTCCTACAGTTCACATATCCTAAATCACTTTACCATAAGCATTACATTCTGGCTATAAAACCATTCCAAAACTCCCCAGCATTTCCAATATGCTGTGCCATGCAACTCTATGTAATGCATATAATGCAACATTTAATGCCCAACACTGCAAGGCGACCAGGACTCAACCATGCTCAAATCCATGGTATCTTGCAGGTAAAGTTGATTGCAAGAATTCAGACTCTAGCAAGACCTTCATACTGCCAAGAGCCACCAACATATACCCCAGAGGGTGGAGTGAACAGATATCACCAAGAGAAATTCACAAACAGAACCCACCAGTTATCAAATGGTTTCATCAATCTGTCACAGGATGGGACTGAATGTGCAAAGGCTTTCATGGCAGCCTGGTGATCTTGAGCTTCAGACAGTTCACATTCTTCCAAAACCAGGAATTCAGGTCACCAAGTGACTCTGTATTTTGCCACTCCACTGTCACCCACCACATGGTTAGAGGGATTCATACCACCGTTGTCCCTAAGCTACCCACAACTCAAGAAACATAGGCAGGTCATTCTCACTCTAGGATTAGAAGGCCTACTGGGATATTTCATTTTTACCCGTAGGTCTTGGCCCTCCTTCTAACAAGTTTGACGGAACCCTTCAGACATTTGCAGTGAGAAAGTTACTCACTCTTGGTAAGTGCAGATCAAGGTGGCAAAGAAAAATGTACAGATGGCTATAGGCTGAAGATGAGCTAACACTTCCTTCAACTGACTGTCTCAGCTTTGCGCAACTTTTGGTCACCACAAAGCACGTGGAAGTTGTTTCTGGTATGCACCTAAAACAATAATGTAAAGCATTTATCACTGGAGCTGTCGAGGACTTCCACAGCCAGTAACATCAACCCTTCCCATCAAATGATGTAAATCGCTCTGTCAACCCTAGGTTATCTCTTCTTCATACAAACAAAACAGTGTAAGAAGCAATAAGAAGCAGCCCTGTCATCAGAACACATACCATGACAACACCACAGTACTTCTTTGGTGAGGACATACTGCATGAGACATGAGTGCACTGTACCACTTACCATTCTTCCTTTCACTGAGTGGAGGAAGGTTGGGGTTTCGGCCATGATGGAGGTTGAGGGTCAGCTCGGGCTGCAAGGAGAGCTCCTGCAGCTCATTGGCAACAGCTTCGCTCTGAGGGCTGGGGGCCGCCGAAAGTGACACCAGCACCGGCTCATCATCATTCTCGCCAGCCCCTCCTCCGTCCAGCCCATTTCCAGCAATGACGGAAGGGGGCAGGCACACCACACCGGAGAAATCCACTTTGGCTTTCGTGATGGCAACCTGCAAGACAAACAAACAAAAAAACCCCGTAAGTCTCATGTAAGAGTCTTAACCTATACATCCAGTTCATCATGGCATCTCCATACTCTAGAGAAACATGTTCTTTAACACAGTGTTTGTGTTATCGTCATCAATTCAAATCCAACTCATGATTGAAACTTGCTAGACTCAGCAGCTTGTAAACTTGTACAAATCTCCAACAGCATCACTGCAGAAACTACTGATGAAACTACAGATTATTACCATTTTCTAAAAAAGTATGAGAACATTCTCAGCTTCTGGTATTTTGGGAACCCAATCTGGAGAAGACACAGCCTGAGCTGTTCTAGTGAAGTCAGGCTATCTAGAACCTTGCTGAACTCTTGATTACTGTCCTTTTATAAGAAGTATAATGTTTTAACAGGACAACTGTCAATCTGAAATTCAGTCAGGTAAAGTAATCCTTTGTAATAACCCTGGAAGGACAGCTGAGTACAACAAATGAAAATTTTCACATAAAATCAATTTGCATTTAAAAAAATAATTATCTTGCTCCTTTCTCTCTTCCCCATTCAGTGAAAACAAATGCAAGAAAAATATTCCACATAAAGTGAAAAATAAAGCTTTCCTGTCTAAAACATCAGCTGCAGTAACCAAAATGTACACTATATTAAGGACTTTAATGACATAAGCAATTTTTAAATGCTTCATTATATTTCTGTAATTATTTAAATAAGTATTCAAAAACCACCACTATGGTAAAATTAAAATTCTTTTATGCTCAGTAATTTACATGGAAAAAAAACAGCTGGAAGTCTCCAGTGAAATGGTTACTGTGTCAACATTTAAACAGTAACGGACATTATACAAGGGCAATCATATCTGGTTTTGATTAATGAAGACGGAAGTCTCCTGCTTCTTAGTATGTTGCTGTTTCAACCAGTCTAAACTCAGAAGACTACCACCACATAACTCTGCTGCACTGTAGCAATTTATCAAGCAAAAGGTATTTCCATAGGCTAACCTTCAGCTTCAAAAAGATGCAGGTAAAGCAAGCTGCAATGAAGCAAAGTAAAAACCATCAGGATAATCCTCCAGAAATCAGTCAGAAAGCATAAACTTGGATCAATGTTTTTAACAATACAGTTTTTTATTAAGTACTCCCCACTTAACATTCATAATTGACCTGACTGTGTGTGACAACATCAACACATTAATAGCTGATAAAGGAGCTCAGATAGTCATTTTCCCCACTGTCATTTCAGTGTTGTACTTCAGCTGATTAGTAATGCTTGCTCTGTAACACCCAGAACAAAGTTGTAAGTGGTAGTACATTTGTTTCAAATATTTGTTCAGTGTATATTCAAGGCAACAATAAAAATTTACTGGTAACGAATACACACTATTTCATCCATGTTGTCATACACTCATTCCCAGGACCTTATGTCATGATCTGAAGAGAAACAAGGAAAAGAAGGGTGGAGCAAAAAAAGAAAACAGCAAAAACCACCAACCAACACTGGTGTTTGTTACAACAAAACATACGAGACAGAGCCAAACCTTACTGCCATATGAAGCATTTGCTTTCACTTCAGTTACAATTTGGCTAGAAAGTCCCTACCCCCTCCTTGATATATTTCCTGTCCAAAGCAAACATCGCTCATATTCATTTGAGAGCAAACTGTAACGGTAATCTGCAAAGAGAAAAAACTGGGATTGTGCCCTTCTTCTCTTTACGAAAGCCTGGAAACACATACCCTTAAACCGTAAATTCAGAATGTTATTCGTGTTTGGTAAGCTGCAACAATCCTTGCAAAGGCTGGAAAGAGTTAAATCATGACCAATATAATTGGCCTCAGGCCCTGTCCCTGTAGCTATGTGAGGCCTGTGGAGAGGGGCTAAAAGGAACAGAAATTGCTCAGTTAGGAGGCTGGCTGGTAAGGACTGCTGTCACCATCTTAGAGGAGCCAAAGCCAATTTGCTTTATCGAAGGAGATGTACTGGAGACATCCCACTTTGCCTAGTACCACATGATGGTTAGGTCAGATCATGCAGGAGGACAAGTGCAGCCAGGCCTGAATCCACAAGCAGGTGACAGGCATATCTAACACCCACCCAGCAAGGATTTGGAACAGCAGGAGACTCAACCTTCCTTCCTCAGTCTACCCTAGAAAAGAAAAAGAGTTGCTTCGTCTTCTCAAAAGGAGAAAAAAAACTTCACACTTCTCAAATACCAACGTGGTGGATTTTCTTTTAAACAGGAATTTGTAACCTGCATAAACCAGGAAAATCACATTTCAAACATGATTTTAACAACAGTGTTGTAAAACAGAATCAGTTTTCCTAATCTAGGTATATTCACATTAGCCAGTCCACTGGAACTATATCCTTTATGTAAAAGCACAGTAGCAAGCTACAGTAAAAGCAGGCTAGCCTAGCCAGCCACAACATAGAGCGGAGCAGATCAGTGCTCGCACACCAGTTTGCTACGTAACCCTGAGCAACACCATACCAAGTGGTGTTAATTGGTACTGGGACTATATACTGGAGTTTCTACAATGAACTGTCCAACGAAACTTCAGCACAGGAGTTGGATTATCACTAGAGTTGTACCTGGACCTGCAGGTTTCCTGAGCCATGCAGAAGACGGCACAGATGGAAGGTATCTTCTTCTTAATCCGAGTTGGCATGTCATTCAATATTGGCCCCGCATCAAACGTAACACAGCTTAAGCAAACCTTGCCTTGACATTCACTCTTGCCCTGCCACTGTGTACTGTGTTGTGCCAGCAGTTCTGCTTGCTTACACTGCAAACCGTATCAGAAAGTTGATTCAGCCAAAATGCAATTTTTCCTAGCTAAAATAAACTGGATCAATTCCTCCACACAAGCCACAGCTGAACCAGCACAGTACAGGGGAACACTGCCACAAAATGCAAAAAATTACAGTCTCACTCTGTGCATCTCAGAGCCTGGAGAACAATTTTATTACTCCAAGTAGGGTTGGAACTCAATTGAAACTAAACTGGGAAGAAGCATTCAATGCATTAGGAAATCCTGCCTTCTCTTTCCTCCACATCGCCTCCCATTTTAGGCCAGCACAAGAATCTGCAGTGACACATGATAAACCAATGAGAAAAATGACTCAGGTGTAAAAGCTAGTCTCCTGGTTCATACTCCAGCTAAATGAAGACCCTGGTGGAGTTTGCTTTGCAGCCACACCAACACTCGTGCCAGCACAGCAGAGGGGAGAGAACCTGCTTACACCATTATTACATCCAAACATCCAGCCACTACCTAAGAGAAAGAGAACTTTTTTCACAGCAATGCCAAGTCTTAGTATGCAACATATACCCACTTAAAAAAACAAAACAAAAAAAGAGCATCCTGTCCACAAGACTACAGTAAAAGCTATAATTGGGTGAGTTTGATGTTAATGTTTTCAATTAAAAGTCTGATGAAGACATAGAGGGATTTGGAAGATGTTTTGAGGATTGATAATCATCCAGGCTGCAATATTTGGAAGTCCCGTGAAAGACATGGAATCCTTTTCTGTAACCAACAGTAAGGCTGTTTTTAGACTTCCCAGACAGTTATGCCACTCTATAACTGTCTTTGTAAAATGATTAATCATTTAGTTACACACATTAATATTTAGAACCTAATTAAAATTTTAAAATGTTTGTTTTCCTGTAATTTCTGAACAGACTAGAAACTTTCCCATACAGAAATGTGCCATACCATGATCTTTAAGTGAGTCATCCAGAAGCTGATGGACAGTCTTAAGAGCAAGTATTTCTCATCCTCAACAAGGGTTTCAGGGTGAGTGCCCTCAAGAATTTATATCTGTTGCCTAACCAGACAAAAGTTTTCTATCATAGCATTTTACTACTTTTGGGCCAGCTGCTTCCAGGACAAGAGTGGCTGTGATTTCATAGACATTCTACAGCAGCAACACCAGCTTAAGCAACCCTTAAGTCCTCCACTGTCTAGTGGCTCAATTCTGTCCCTGCACTGCCTCGTCTTCAACTGGGGAATCAATTTAGCTGAAAACTAGCCATTTTTTCTCAGTGTTCAGCAAAATCAGTTCCCCAATCTAGTCCACTGCCAACTACACACACAGCTGTGTCACCATAATGCAGTCGCAACAGGTCTCAGGAACCAGGAGTGCTCAGATTACATTGGTATAAAGCACAAAACCACGGCCTCAACAATACAAGCATGGACCTCAGCACTAGGGAGAAGATGGAGCTGCTCAAAAGAAACATTACACAGTCCTAAATGTATAAATAAACTTTATCCCTTTCTGACTTCTGGAATCATCTAACTAATTTCAATTTCAGACAGACAAACATGGAAGAGTAAATTTTGTGCAAGTGATAAGATTAAGAATCATAGCCAGTAAGAATTTTTAGAAAAATATGATCTTCAAACTGCAAACTACGAAGACTAAATTGCTCTCCAGCTTCCACATGGTAGGTTTTTAGGAGCATCCTCTTGCCATCCCAACACCGTATCACATTAAACACACAGTAAACCTTATTAGCTTACTCCTTAGTGAATACGTATTCTACTTTCCCCTTACCATATGACCAAATTATTTACAGAAACTGCTGGTAAAGCTGCTCGTTCAGAATCACTGAAGAATAGCTCAAAGCCTGAGAGGTGAAAGGGAAACAAAATAGACAGACACATGCAGTACTGAAACCTGTCTGACCCACAGTAAACTAGTTCACAGAGCTAAATGAAAAGAGAACTGGGAAGGGGAGAAGGGATCAGCATTAGTTTCCTGACATTTTAGCTCCATCAATCATCCCATCACAAGGCCAGACAAGCACCAATGTTGACACAAGGAAGCAACAAAGGCATGCATCCAACACTGCCCCTTTGGGAAAGAGTTAGCTTAGATCAACTTAGCTGTATCACAAGACCACATCCTCTGGTTAGACACTAAATTCGCATTGCCAACAAAAGGAACAGTCCAGCCTGCTCATTCCTCACCTCCTGTGGGCTAGCACAAGCTGAACCAGATCAAGGAACTGACCTGTGTTAAATGAGACCCAGCCACACACACACGAACTACTAGTTTTAATCTGCATCAGTTCCTTATCTGGCTTGCCACCCAGACATACAAAAAGTTGGGCTAGAATGAGGGAGGAATGGGACACAAAGAAACAAAAAAGAAATCAGGATGGCTACTTTTGACAGCAGTGTCACCTAAAGGTGTTGTTATATAGTTTCATCTATCCAACATTTGTGTTGGACATGGACACGTGCACTAGGTCTTCATGCATTAGACTTCTCTTGATTTTGGCAATATTCACATATTCATGGCATAATCAAGATCCTGACAGTCAGTATTTAAATGAACCAAAGAACAGTACCACCTGCTCTAACATGAAACCTCAATAACCAAAGTAAAACATACGAAACAAAAGGAATTCAAAGATTAGTAAGTAAAAATCAGAGAGGTGCAGAAGAAAAAAAGAGCACAATTCACAAATCAAGCAAGGACACCTCTATAAACAGCTTTCCCTTGTTTGCATTTTGGGGCTGAGTTGCCAGGGTAATACAATTTTCTACCAATTTAAGAATTGCTAAGCAACCTCTAGCATCTAACAGCAACAGCATGTGTGTGCAGCTGGGCTATTTTGAGAAGTCAGGGTTGTTTTGGGTTTTTTTATTTTAAACTTAAGAGCAGCCTTCTGTTAAATAATTATACCAGCTGAGATCACCCAGCCAAGAGAAAAGGCTATCTTGGGGTAAAGTGGCTTTAAGTGGATGAGTCTTTGAAATGAGTGAGAAGAGAGCAAGAGAACACCACAACATGCCCAAAGGCAACTATACCCCCCAGGTCATCACAAATCAAAAGAATAACACAGGAGAAGTGATGTTTGCAGGAGAGGGAAGACAAATCATCACATTAGCTTGAGAAGCTATAACAATCAGAACGAGAGATATTCCTTTTATCTTTAGATATCAAAGAAAAGCCACCAACAGGAAGACCTTCAAGTCTGTATTAAAAAAAAAAAAAAAAAAATTAGTTTCCTGTCAGTCAGCTTAACCCAGGCACACAACTGTTGGCAGAAATACTTCTCCAGTTAATTGAGAGTTAAACTGATGACACTGTCCATTAAGTACATACAATACAGTAAGCAACAAGGCAAGTATCACAAAGACTGTACCCTGACAATGCAATAGCTTGTTCTTGAGGAACCACCTTAAGAACCAAAGTATGCAGATCACTAAAGAGAGACCTTCTTAGATTATGGCATTTTGTTTTAACACACATATTCCATATGCATTTGTCTTCTGCAAAATGAACCAGTCATCAACTTCTTTCACTTTCATCATAATTGGAGGGGAAAAAAAGGTAAAAGCAGTTTAAAAGTAAACAAATTCATTCTCGATTAGAACTAGTGATTTGAAGGTGTAAATTGTCCATCTTAACACGATCACAAGCCACTACCCTACAAAACCCCTATTAAAAAGGCAAAGATTGCAACACATGTAAACAAAGATGCTGGTAAAACATGGATGAGCACATCTTTCTATCTGAGCCAAAGAATCTGAATTTGTACGTATACTGTGTCAGTTACATTACAGTAAGAGAAGACATCTTTGAACCATCACCAGAAGTCTCTCCACTATGGCCTCCAGCAAATGTATCAGTATAAGAGTCAAAAAACATGCTCGGGCCAGCAAGAAAATGGTGAGAAACATTATCGGACAAAAGACATGAACAGCTGTATGGAGATGTTAGGACTTGAGGGGGAAAAGATGCAAAGAACAAATCCAGTGCAAAGCAATCAACTGCATAATTTTTGCTGTAGACAAACACAGCCTCACACATGATTTCAATAACCATGCATCAAAAACCATATTTCTCAAGCCCAAAGTATTTCCTTCATAAGACACTAGCATTTGTTTCATTCAGTCCAACAGTGATACAAAGTCTTTAAGAGATCTTGAAAAATCATCATCAAACATCCATTTCTTAAAACCACAAATAGCAGAGTAAGAAATGTAGTTTGGCATTCCAGATGTTTTTTAAGAAATACTTTTCATGATTCAATATGTATTTGGAGGAATTTTGTGGCTTTCAAGCTCATGGAACTCTGCATACACAGGAGAACTGATAATACCAAAGTTAGTTTTGAGAATCACAATGACATTTATAATCAACAATCCTTGCTCAAAAACAATGAACTCCTCACCGATTTCTGAAGTTCTTATTTAAGCTCAAAGCATGAATGAGGAAGACATCTTTCTAATTTCAGAGGACACTGAGCCTTAAACTGGTGAAGCAGTTTATAGACACATAATTCTATCATACCTCTCAGTGTTGAATTAATCGTCTAGTTTGGGAGACTAAAGATGATAGCTACTGAAGAAACAACAATTTCTACTGAAGTTCAAAGAACAAAAGAGAGCAACAAAGATGCACTGTTCAGGTCTTCTGTGTCAATGGGTACACTTGTATATTTTAGGCCTTGGTCATGATACAGCTCAACATCATGATTAAAAAAGGAACCCAGCCTTCTGCTATCGAACTGTTGGTTCCTGCTGCTTCCCTTTTGTCTGATCTAATGAGTGTGCACTCACAGGGTGACTCAGGTCAGCTGAATCAGCAGATGATTAACTCTGCAAAAGGTTAGAAACCATTTTCTACAGGATCACTTGTCTAGCTGGACGTGCCCTGTGGCTGCACAATCACTAGCTCTGATGCAAAGAAAAAAGCAGGAGTGCACAGCTGCATAGAGGTTTTGACCAGCCTTCGCAACAGCAGCTCACTGAAACATCAGCTTAACTGTAATGTCAAAGAGCACACTTAAATATCTAGCAGCAGTGCCAACTTAAGCAGTCTGCTACACATTCCCACTCTCATACCTTCCTCATTGTGAAACTAGCATAAATCTTATGGAGACAACATGTACTGGACCAGACGAAAAATAATCTAGAAAAAAACACTTCTTTCCAGGAGGATCTGTTCCCCAGAATGGCTCACCATGGCCACAAAAACAGCTATGCCAGCAAAACAGAGGGAGCCGTGAAAGGGAGCAAGCTGTTTAAGCCCGTACTGGTGCCAAAGAAATGCACGATGAACTACAGCGTGTTTAGAACAGGACTGCCTGTTTTTCACCACCTTCTGACTGACTTCCTTGCAATTGTTGTCTGATGCATTTTTTAAAATTTCCTTCACATTGGAGCCAAAGCATTCCCCTCCCCAACCCCCCCAAAGCTGAAGGGGCGAGCAGCTGAAGCAATGGATTCAGCCAGCAGCAAAGGCATGTGGCAATGGGTGCCAACAACCAATGCAAGCAGGGAGGCTGCAGCAAACTAGAAAAGGGAATGCTGATGATCTGCAGCCAGATGTGAGCCTGGAGTCGGAAATTCATGGCAGGAAAACCAAGGGGCTGAGAAAGTAAGAAGGAACTCATGTTGAATGTGCATTTAGGGGAGATTGGGACAAGAAAGTCATTGGACAAGAGGAGAGCGGAAATCAGACCTCACAAGAAACAATATGTTTTCAAACACAGAAGATTTGAACTTCGGGACAAGAACAGGATGACACAGGGCATAACAAAGTGGTGACCTGGGCAAGTAAAGAAAGATAGCTTGGGGAACCACCTAGACTAAAATAAAATACATTTTTAACAGGAAAAAAAGGGAAATAAACCAAAGGTAGGTAGAATTCAGACAATTCCTGGCACAAGCATTCATGTCAGCATGAAGCAGCAGGCAAAACTGCAGAACTTAAGAATCTTAAGGAGTTTATAGCAAGTTTTTTTGGCAACTTCTGTCTGTCTGAGGAAGTAGTTTTGCATTTCATCTAACTCAGTCTGATCACGGGCTGTGACTGAGAGCGCAGGTTCATATAGTATCGTCTCACCACAGTTTGAAATTCTCACCTCTTCTGCTTCAAATCTAGTAGCTCTACAGCAATTCAGCTTGCTGTTCTGACGGAAAGCTGCACCTTAAAACATGTTTGTCTTCCCACTGAGCTAGCAATCTGAATCCTGCAACTACAGGTTCATTAGATCTCATCCGAAAAAAAACCCAGAGGAGCAGCGCCCACTCAAAAGTGACAGCTTTCAGTTACCTCATGTTAAGTACAGCGTGAAACCAAAGCCTGAAACAGAGTCTGCAAGAAGTTTTCCGACCCCAGTCACATACTTTAGTCATGACAGTATGAAAACTGTCTACAGAAATTAAACCAATCTGAACTGACTTTGCCTCTCGTCCCCGTTAATGGACACTGGGTGTGGAATCCAAATTTCTTTGAATTTAACAGCATCTTCCAATGCAGCTACCCAGCACAACATTCATTTAAGTGGAAAGTCCAGCAACTGAGACTGAGTTACCAGATCTCCTGTTCCCTTTTTCCCCTACAAAGCTGCCTTTCCACCCTTGGAAATTCTACAGAGAGGATGACTTTCCCTTGGTTGAGGAGAACTGCGTGAGAGATCGCTTAAGCAATCTGGACGCCCACAAATCCATGGGCCCCGATGGAATGCATCCATGAGTGCTGAGGGAGCTGGCGGATGTCATTGCTGAGCCACTCTCCATCATCTTTGTGAGGTCCTGGAGGATAGGAGAGGTGCCCAAGGACTGCAGAAAGGCCAATGACATTCCAATCTTCAAAAAGGGCAAGAAGAAGGACCCAGGTAACTAGAGGCCGGTCAGCCTCACCTCCATCCCGGGAAAGGTGATGGAGCAGCTCATCCTGGAGGTCATCATCAAGCAAGTGGAGGAAAAGAAGGTTATCAGGAGTAGTCAGCATGGATTTACCAAGGGGAAATCATGGTTGACCAATCTGATAGCTTTCTACAATGGCATGACCAGATGGGTAGATGAGGGGAGAGCCGTGGATGTTGTCTACCTCGACTTCAGCAAGGCTTTCAACACTGTCTCCCATAACATCCTCCTAGGGAAGCTCAGGAAGTGTGGGCTGGATGAGTGGTCA
>Ga0065711_1032739_pt1 | contig 26762 bp, 20 predicted proteins | sample Hoacrofraction12_FD_59098 | JGI IMG/M metagenome (GOLD analysis project Ga0065711, IMG submission 59098) | Hoatzin crop microbial communities from Cojedes, Venezuela - Epithelial fraction 12 v2 (version 2) | ecosystem: Host-associated > Birds > Digestive system > Esophagus > Crop | place... | reverse complement strand
TTCTCTTGATGCAGCCCAGGATACGGTTGGCTTTCTGGGCTGCAAGTGCACATTGCCGGCTCATGTTGAGCTTCTCGTCCACCAGTACCCCCAAGTCCTTCTCCTCAGTGCTGCTCTCGAGCCACTCTCCACCCAGCCTGTTTGAGATTGCCCTGACCCACGTGCAGGACCTTGCACTTGGCCTTGTTGAACTTCATGTGGTTCACGCAGGCCCACCTCTCCAGCCTGTCAAGGTCCCTCTGAACGGCATCCCTTCCCTCCAGCATGTCAACCACACCACACAGCTTGGTGTCGTCAGCAAACTTGCTGAGGGTACACTCAGTCCCACTGTCCATGACCAGAACAAGACAGAGGCATCAGTAAAATTATGCTTGGATTATGGGCATTGTATTGCATTCTAAACGACATCATTGTTGGCTAGTTCATTGTTTTAAAAATAATTTCATTCTTGCTGCCTAATGACTCAACAGTAAGGACTGTTTTAATTTGCGGAATGGACTATGAGCTTCAGTAATAAAAATCAGGTTGTGAAGCAGCAAGTTTTCTTTCTGTGGTTTCATTCACAAGATCATTGAAGCAGAGTAACTGAGGGTTGTGGATGTACTCGGGGCTACAGCGGACTGATGGGTTTTCACTGCGAGCGGGGAAGAGAGCCAGAATGCTCTAATAGCTACACGGGACAGTTGTGCAAAAGTCCTGAAGATTGTGGAAGCTCTCGTGGATTTATTTATCGTTACGGATCTGTGAATGAAGCCAAAATTTAAATCTGGAGCTTGTTCTTCCAAAAGCTTTCCAGCTTCTGAGCTGGCCCTGCATTAACTTCTACATCAGCAAGTTTCATTTCCTTTGAAGACTCCTATCTGGTATCCACAGTATTCCATGAACTCATCACAGGGCTGCGTCTTGGGGGATGCTCCAGGTTTACTGACACCGACCTCTTTTACAAAGCCTGGCCCAGCGTAAGCCTCAGACCCAATTCTTCCACAGCAGGCACCTACAAGAGGAATACTGGAGCCTTCATCTCCAGTTTTGCTTTGCGAGGAAACCAGCGCACGCATGACGTGCGGAAAGCAGACTCTACAATCTGTAAGATTGTAAAGTAGGTATGTTTATTTGGCGCCGGGCAGCACGGGGAGGGTAGTCCCACCAAAGTCGTGCACGCCGAGCAGCAAGTTGTCTCTTCAATTTATACAATCAAATATTACATATACATTAGATTTCCCAATACGCCTATACATATGCATCTATCCCCATTTCATATCAAAATCAGTTCCAAGAAATAAGTTCCATATTATAATTAGTTCTAAGAAGTAATTTCCATAGACTCCTCCCGACTGCACTTGCACAGTGCCTCCTGGTGGTGGTTGTCGGGGGTCCCAAGATGTAGGCCCATCCTCTTCATCACGGTGTTCGCTGATTGACCTTTGTTTCTGCGCAAACTCAGTTCTCTCCTGGCTCCCATCCATACAGCAGGGTTGGTCTTAACCGGTTCTAGGCGACTCCCAGCCCCTATCAGGAACTAACCCCTTTGTATGGAGATGCAAGACTCTCTGCTTCAGTTAATTTAGACAATAGATATGTGCTATCAGTTCTTTCTAAATGCCCCGCAACTACTAGATAATACTACTTCTACTAAAATCCCTTTTAACCCCTTCCTTCAGGTGTAGCACGTGGCAGGGAGAGCGGGCAAGCGCCTGCCTGGCTCTGCCCTGCCCAGGGGGCTGGAGAGGCTGGCGCCCAGGAGGTGTGCTGGCGTCCGTAAAAAATCCATACGGGTCTTCAGTCCCAGCCCTCTTCCTTCGCTCCTTCCACGGCAGAAGGGTTTGGTATCGAGAATTTGCTTTTGTAAAATGTCGTGCCGAAAGGCGTTATTATTCACCTCAGGGTTCGCAGGCACAAGTCTCTGCCCCCAGGGCCAGTTAAGTCCTGTGGGGCCTGACCTTGGCCTAGTCGTAACACCACGGAGATGGCACACGGTCCTTCCCGGAGCACACCAAACACGCAGTTTTAGCCCAAAAGCCAGTCGGCGCTCCCCGGAGCGTGGCTCTGCAGCGGGACCCGGCCACAGGCCGCCCCGGGGCTAAGGTGTTCAACCGTCCTCCGCGTCACCAGGCCGCCATGGCGAACCGCTGCGCACTACATCTCCCAGCATGCCCCGCGCGCGAGAGCGCTCCCGCGGGGCTCACCGGCCAAGGATCGCGGTTGTCCCCGCCCCCCCCGAGGGGCGCTTTTCTGATTGGCGGGCACGTTCCGAATGCCGCTTCCTCATTCGCGGGCCGGGGCTGCTGTTGGCGTTTGAAATCCTGAGGCGGCGGCTGTAACGGTGGCGAGTTTGTGTCTGTCGGGTCTCGAGTATCGCCTCAGCCGAGCTCTTTGCGGGCTTGTACCCGGGCCCCGCCGGCAGGTAGGGGTCCTTCGGGGGGGTCCGGGGACGGGAATTCTCCTGTCCTCTGCGGGCTGCGCCGCTGGGTTTGGGGGTTGGGGGGCTCGGGGCTCCCGTCTGTGAGCCTGGAGGGGCTGAGGGGGGCTCCCGTCGTGGGGTCTGAGGGGCGGTTTTGGGGGCTTGGGGCTGAGAGACCGAGGGGAGCTTGTGTGACTCTGGGAGGGTGGAGGTTAGGGGCTCATCTTTAGAGTATCTGTGTGCTTTGGGGGTGATAGGGGCTGGGGGTCCCCTCTGAGGTGGTGGTGGTGGGGGGATATACGTGGGTACCTCTGAGCCTGTGGGGCCGAGGGGGCCCGGGCAGCCTGGGCGGCCGGGGGTCGTCGAGGGCACCCCGCTGGGCCGTGTGGGTCTCCTGGGGTCTCGGGTCGCTCAGGAGTGTTGGGGGGCCGGGGGGAGGTTGGGGTGGTGGGGTTTTTTGTTTGGGTTTCTGCTTTTTTTACGTAAAGCATGGGCAGGGACGGTGCTTCCCCCGGAGAGCCTGCGAAGCCTTCCCCGGCCTTGCTGCTTCAGCCCTGCCCGGCCCAGAGGAGCCCCACATCGCCGGCTCCCGCCTGGAGGCCAAGGCCATCTTCTGTTCCCCGGCAGCGAGCCGCGGGCCTGCTCCGGGGGTGAAGGAGGCCGGCTGGGCCGGGCCTCCGCACCGGCTGCCTCCCCAGCTTGGCTCTTTGGCTGAAGCTGCTGCGAGCTGCCCTTCCTCGGATGGTCTGTGGAGAGTCGGGCGGCTTCTGTCGTCAGGGGAAGGTCGTGACTACGAAGGAGTTGGTTAACCAGAGGAGTTATTTGTTCTGAACTGAGATGTTGGCCCTAAAAAAAGCCATGTAGCACTCAGCTGTGTGTCTGTTTGTGTGGAAATACAGCACATACAAAATCACTCTGTGAGCAAGCGCTCTGCATCTTAGCTGCTGGAGGAGTTCAGAAGTAGAAAAGTTCCATTTTTGCCCTGCATGTTCAGTGGCTTTTTTAGGTATTTGAGATCATATTGGTGTTTTGAATGTTGTGCCCCTGTGATCATTAAACAACAGGTAGTTGTCGTGAAGCTCTCAGTTTACAAATGATAGGTACCTGAGGTTTAATTATCTGATGCCATTGAATTTGTGTTCACTCATACAGAATGACAGCTTGTGCCTGGGTAAATATTCTTCTAAAACTAGGAGCGGTTTCATTTTTGTGAACTTTGGTTGGCTGTAGTGGGAAAACTTGCTGCCTTTCGCGATACCTGCTGGCATGCATTGGACTCCAACCACTTCAAACGAAAGGACGTCTTTAACAAAGCTTCCTTTCCCCTTTCACCTTATCACAGCTACTAGCTAATGAGCTTGTGAAATAGTCTCTAGATCAAATCTTGGTTGCAAATATTTTAAAAAGCAGTTAATTATTGTAATTGTTGAATCCTAGAAAGGAGTTTGGGTTTTTTACATTTAGTATCTAAAATGCTGGGCAAATGTGGTGCATGCACATGCTGTCCATTTGTTGGGTGTTTTAATGGTCTGAATCTGGTTTAGCAATGGTGCGTAAGCAGCTCAATGACATACCTGAATAAGTCTTCAGGTGAACCTCTTCTGCTTTGTTGGAGAGTTTGTTTTAGAAGGTGTTGCCAACTTTTTAGTGTCTTGGGCTTCATTTCTGAAGTAATTGCACTAAACAATTACAGTCTGTAAAGATGAACTTCATCTGTTGTCTCAATTTTAGTTTGGAATGAAGGAAAGCAGTGAAGTTCAGGTGAAGTTCTTTAAGTTGTTAATGTAAAAAAAACTAGCTGTAAAATACTATGTGCTGAAGTATAAATATAGTGAAGAACAAGGAATGAAAAAATAGCAAATACTGGTGTGCTTTGCTTGCTATTGGTTCTGTAGCTGTTGTTTGCATTCCATTGCTGATTAAATGTGCTGTTGTTAGGCTCGTGGACAAAACAGCTGAGTTCAGTGGAGAGTAGGAAGCAGGTTTTCCCATAAGGATTAATGTAAGATTAGGGAAATGTGTGCAGAGACTTAAATACAGAAATGTGAATACATAAGGCCAATGAGATTGAAAACACAATTTAAAATTTTCTGTGGGAATGTTCTTCTTACTTCGTTAAGACAATGAAGATGATTTGGAATCTTCCTCAGCTGATTTTTCTGGATTTGCCTTGGCTGCATCATGGAGGATTGGAAAAACAAGCTAACGATTAGCTGTTTGGTCAAATCAAGCATTTGAGGCCATTTGGAATGGGTATCCATTGCAGAAAGCTAATGTCTCCTCCACTTGATGATATTGATTATCTTACATAAGTGATACAAGATAGCAAAGAAAATTGCTTTGTTAGTGGTTTGACAGGTAACTAACTGTGCTTCTCAGGGGTCATCCTTCATCGACAGTGGTTATGCCTTGATCTTGCTTAACATGCCTTCTATGCTCTGGTCGTTTTTTTTAGTTCTTGTCTTTGTTTGAAGGAAACAGCAGTAGCATCACTATTAATGTTAAATCTTTAAGAACAGCAGAGGCTCCAATGGGAATAAGAGGTAGACAGTTCGTGTACCTTTAATATGCTGGTTGCCTGGTGTACTTGAAATGTGTTCTTTCTTTATTTCTAACTTACTTTGATCCTTAATCTTGGATGCAATGCAAGCTTTAGTTTCAAGTTCTTCACGCTTCAAATTCTAGTAAGATTAGATCAGCCTGTATGGTCTACTAAAGCTTGTGCATGTCCAAAGTAAGAACAATATTTAAGAAATACCTTTTTAATTACAAATTTTTTTAGATTTGCATATCAATAATGTCTCTGCTGCAAAGGATTCTTAAGTACTATGTGCCTTACAAAAGCAGCACGTCCTCCAACAGTGCAGTAAAAAGCTAAATAATTTCATTCAGGACTCTGATCCTAAACATACCCTATTTAACCGAATTTATTTTTGCTGTTTGCTGATGGACAGTGTTATAATGAGACCATGTGAATAAAATAGAGAAATGGTTGTCATCTGCCCCTTGCAAAAGCTGTAATTTTGCATAGCTAGATGCCCTATATTACAAGAGACGTGACTGTACTGGCTTTAAGGGGTTGGGAATGAGGAGACTTGCAAATGACAGAGCTGCCTTTAAAGGATGGGCAGCTTAATTAGTAAGGTTATAATGTTAACTGTGGAAAGCGTGATGTCAACAACTGGCTTCCTAGACCCCTAACAAAAGCAGAGGGGCTGTGCAGTGCTGCATTTAGATGCTTTGAGTTTTCTGAGATCTAACTTTTCATATGAAGATTTTGAATATTTTTAAAACTTTTGAAGCTGCTAATCTTTGCTAGCCAGTGCCAGGCTTCCAGCTTCTTTGATTATCTGAAAGTGCATCTGGCTGACCACGCCCCCTCATTCATGCTGCGATGTTGTATGTGTTGATGTTCTAGAATGAGTCTGCAGATTTTAAATGCAGAAAATGGAGAAAACAGAGGAAGCATCAATGATGATGTAACAGCGGAAGACTGTGACTTTTTCTTTGCACCACCGGAACCTACAGGAAGACCTTCCATTCTACGCTTGTCCCAGAAAGAGAACTTGCCACCAAAAAGTGTGGCAAAAGCTATGAAGGTAAAATTTTGCTTTTGTATTGATTATATTCTTTAGCCTTTTGTGATCTCCGCTACTGAATGTGTGTGCTATTTGGAGCTAGAAAATATTGTGGTGTTAATGTTCTTCCTTTTTCCTTCCCCTCCACCCCTTTCTTAAAGGTAACCTTTCAGACTCCTCTGAGAGATCCTCAGACTCGAAAAATCTTAAGTCCTACTATGACAGACAAACTTGAGACTACTTTCACACTTGATTTCACTGAAGCCTTGGCAGATGATCTTCTGTCTGCACCTGTCAGTGTTGAGTAAGTAGTGTATTCACCACTAGTAGTGTTAGCAATGTGGGACAGACTTGGGTTAATTTTTCCCTATTACAAACCAGTATAGTTAAAATGTAACTGTGTATTTTATAACAAGTTGTAAACTGCACAAAAGGACCAAAATTAATGCTGACTTCAATGCACAAATTCTTTTTCAAAGATAAAATTTTCTCAAAAGTGCAGTTATCCTGGCTGTAATATTGAATACCAAACTCTTAACTCCTGAGTAACTGATTTCATAGAGATGACTTACGATATGGATCAATAGTTTAAGAGAAGGGACACATTAGGCAGAGAATACAAATCTGTTTGCTACAGTAAGGTTTTCATGTGAGTCTACAACTATTCTGAAGCTAATCGCTAAAGCTAAGCCTTAAAATTTTTTTTTCTTGTATGTTAAATACAGTTTTGTCTCTTTAGATTTTCCCCTTAAGATACATCTTCTGAAGGGTTAGCTTGAATTGACTCCTGGAGTCAAAGAGTATGAAGATTAAAGAAAATCTAGCAACAGAAACTGAATATGACATCGATCCCAAGTACGAACAAGTTCATGTGCCTTTATAGTCTGTAGCAGCCTAGGTCTCAAAGTGGCTCATGGTAGCCGTCTAGGGAAGATCACAAAGTCTGCAGTGTTCCAGTGTGGGGTTTTGCAACTCTCCTTTATTGGAAATATTGTTATAATAATGCAATGTTATGACAATGTTACTTAAGCCTCGATGCATATTTTTATTACTGACTTCTTCAGCTCCTTCTTAAACTTGTATAAATCCAATATCTATAACTCCCAGTGGCAAGAAGTCTCAGATCTTAGCTTTTGTCTTCTGCAATGAAATACATCCTTTTGCTGGTTTTTGATTACCCAGTACTTTCATTTGACCCCATTCATGTTTTTGGGAAGGGGAGAAAGGAGAAGGATGTGAACACTGAAATGTTCTTGAAGTGTATAGATTTGCTTCAGCTGCTAACTTGCATTTATACTCTAGAGAAATACTTCTGAGCTAGCCACAACAATTTTTAAATAACTGTATTTGTGCCCCAAACTCACATGAATAAATGGAGATTTAGTGCATATAAGGTTCAAATGAGTTAAAAGGGCTAGCAGCTAATTTTTTTTAGTTAGGGCATAATTATACATCAAGACACTGCTTTTACTGTGCCTGTCCTTTCTACTGTTAAAATGTAAGGATCCGTTTGTGGCAAGTAAGGCTAAAGGACTGAGTGTTGCTAGACGGTGTCATTTTTGACTAGTCTCAAGTAATTCAAGTTTCAAGCAGGTGTCTTGCTCTTGACTGGCACTTATGAGGTTAAACACTGAAGGAGAAAGGGAGGGGCCTGAGTAGTTGAACAAGCCTGGGGCTGAACTATTGCTGGGAAGACGCACTCAGACCGGGTGAGAAGGACTTCCTGAGCTCTGATCTCCCGCCTTCACTTTCGGGTTTCTCAAAGTAGTGTTTTTAGTGAGTGGCTTTTAATCGTGTTCTGGTCTACAGCAGATATGGATGGCACATAGAAATAATAACTTTACGAAGGGAGAAAACAATGGGAGGAAATCCTGTTTCAGGAAGTAATGGCTTAACTCTCTGTAGTCTGAGGCTAAGCCTCAAAAGTTGAGTAGAGTTTGGGGGAATAAAGTGGAGAGCAGTGACTTGCAGAATACCCAGCAGTAGTGAGTACAGGAACTCTTTCTTTAACCTGTTTCTTCTGCAAGAGAATCTTATGTTTCTCTTACTGGAGTAGTATTTTCTTGTATACTGCCTTTGCTCTTCAGATCTGCTGTTGTACAGGGTTTAGAGTGCCTGAAGTTCAGGTTCTGTTTTGGTATGTAGGCTGTCATAAATGGAATGCTGTGCATTCTTTCGGGGAAAAATATCTGCCAGAATGCCCAGACAAAGTAATGACTAGAACGGGAGAACCTGAATGAGGGCTCTGTTCCTAGACTTGTGAGTCTGTCATGACTCATCTGAGTCTACAAGAAGATATGCTCCTAGCTGTGCCTATGTTTGAGCTGCTTACTGTTAATATCTCCTCTTAAGCAATGTATATTTCACTGTCTAGTGACATGGATGTCCATATGGTGTAGTGAGTAGAGCAGTCTCCAGTGATGACTGGCATAAGGTAACGTAGCTCTATAGAACAGATAGCTTAAGAACACTGACTAGATTCAAGGACTGATCTCCCTATAGTGACTTATAGTCCCCATGACTAACTTCTGACTGTTTAAATGACAACTGAATTCTTGCTGTTATGATATTCTTTTAATGTCAGTTGCCTTATGTCAAAAAAAGCAGATTACTCTCAGCATACAAAGTTACATGTGCAAATATCTTTCTAAAGATGATTTCAGATGATGTCTAAATAGCTACATTGTGCGTGATCTGACTCTTTTTTGTTTTGTTTTTAAATGCAGCACATGTCGACAAAAGACTGAAGCTGAAACAAATAATACAGTGACAAATACACAAATGCCAGAGAAGATCAGTGCAGCTCCTTACCCAGATGATGAGATGCCAGTGAAGAGTCGAGGTTCCTACAATCTTGATTTTGACAACTTAAATGACATAAATCCCTTTCAAAGTTCAGTGCAGCTGCAGCATTCTCCTGGAAGTCTGCAAAAATCTGCTGTAAAAGTGTCTAGCAGCCCTGAGAGAACTTCTGAAAAAAGTAATGATTCTCTTCTGCTGGATGATACACCTTCTTTTGCTTCAACCACAGCAAGTACAGAGCACCCCAGTGAAGAGAAGATGACTCTCTTCTCTGGAAAAGAAACTTTATTGAGAGAGCTGGAGTCAAACCAATCCAAACCATCCCCTAAGCAAGCAATTGGTGACTCTGTGCTGGATGTGAAGTCTGCTTCCTCAGATGTAAGCCAAACCGATAATTCAGTGGAATTAGCAGGAGCACCTACATCTTCTGTACAGTTATCTGGCAACTCAGGTCCAAGTAGTGCTGATGTGACTAATTCTTCTAAAACTGGGGAATCTAAGCTTCAGAATATTTCAGTACGTTCTGCCTCCACAGAAGAGTCACAGCCTGCAGAAGGGCTAGCTGTCATCAAAGGGGAACCCGCAGAAAAGCCTGGTGTCACCAAGGCTGGACCAGTAAAACTGGAATTTGACTTTGATAATACCACTGCTAGAAAGCCACCTCCTAAGAAACTAGGTAAAAGATCTGGAATCAAGCCACCTTCCAGAAAAATTCCTATTACCAAAATGAAAACAGAGAATACTGAAGTGCAAAATAAAAGTAATATGGAAGATGAAATCCCTGTTCCCAAAGCATCTTATCAGTTTGACTTGGACAAACTTGATGATCCAAACTTTAATCCTTTCGGAGGAGGCTCTAAAATTTCCAGCTCGCTCAAGTGTTCTAAACCTAGCCCTCAGAAAGTTCACTGGCAAGAGGAGCAGGACATTATGTCATCAAGAAGGGAGCCTCTTCCAGTGGAGCAGGATAACAGACCAAGTACCTGTGAAACTCTTGAGGAAAGAGAACCCAGAAGTCTGTAAGTAAATCTGAAGCTGAAAGTAGAAGCACCTTGAACTCACGTGAGGAAAAAATAGATGGTATCTCTATTTAGTTCCTACCTCATTGACTTCCTCCCTCTGAAATGGTGGTGTTGCATGTCGTAACCTTTAACGCCAATACATTGCAATAGCAAAGATCTCTTTGGGGAAACCATCCAGGTTGTGGATTCTCCTTCTCTGGAGATATTCAAGACCCGCCTGGACAAGGTCCTCTACAGCCTACTGTAGGTGACCCTGCTTCGGCAGGAGGGTTGGACTAGATGACCCACAGAGGTCCTTTCCAACCTCTACCATTCTGTGATTCTGGGATTATGAGATGCTAGTTCTGGGCAGAAGGAGTTCTTAAATCTGCAGGAATGGGAGGGAACAGACTTATTGGAAGAGCATTAGTAGCTTGGTCAAGTGGCTCTTGACTCCTCCAAGATTAGAGTAAAATGTGGTCAATCGGGTGACTGCTGCTGTCTTTCAAAAAAAAAACCAGGTAAGCAGGCAGCAGTGTTGCACATCATGCAGCATGGAAAGGGATTAGCAGTTCTGTTTCTGCTTAGTGTCCTGGCTGAACTCAGGTGCTGTTGCTTCCGTGTGTGTTCCAGGTATCTGAATGCCATCTCCAGTAAAAAGGCCTGTCACTAAAGTGGCATGTTTTGTGGCATCACATCAAGCTTTTTATGGAGTGAGAGATGTTGTGTTGCCTTTCCTAGAAAGTGTAACTATTAAAATGTCAGCCTTACCATAGATAAACAGGTGCTTACCAGAACTAGATTGGCACAAGCTGTTCATTTGGCAGGGATGTTTGCTTGCTTACTCCCTGTTTAACGTGGTCAGCTACTGTTTACCAAGGTGAGAAGTTTAAGTTTGTGCTGTCAGCAGTAACTAAAGTATTGGAGTTCTCCAAGGAAGTTCTGTACTTTACGCCAGTAATCACTGCATTACTTCGGAAAGAGTAGCAGGCTGTTTGTAATTCTGTTCTTAATTAAACAAAAATCCTATATTTAATTAAAAAAGTAAAAGCTTAACAAATGGAAATAAGGGAACAGTGTTAAGTGAATAGGAGTGATACTGCTGTGACTTTCTGCTTCCAAGATAACACTGCTTCTGATGGAGAGAGAGCTTTCTATCATTTTAAGTTGTCACCAGGCAAGACAGAGAATTTACATCCCCGCCCTCCATAAAGCTTCCTGTACTGTGGCAGTAGAAACTCTCGAAGCGGCTTACTTTGTTCAGTGCTTCAGTATATCTGGTAATACAGAATTCAGGACTGTTCATGTGACTTGGATTTAGATTTTTTTTTTTTTGTCCTCTTTAGGGAAATCAGCAAACAGAGTTTGGTAGAAGACAAGCCAAGAGCTCAAGAAGACAAGCCAGGGGTTCAAGCAGAAGCTGAACTTCCAGGAGAGATAGCTGTGGTAAGGTATAGGGAAGATAGCTGGTGCTTACCAAGTAGTTCCATGAAACAAAGTTCTTAACCTTATCAAACTCATGTTTGATACTTTGTCTAAGAATTAGTGTTTTTATGCATCTTCAGCAGCTCTAGAATGAATATCAACTGTCCAGACTTGTCTTTTGAAGCTCACATCAGAGACAGCCAAATTGGTAGCTTGCTATTTAGTATCTTTTTTGATCAGCAGTCACATATAAGGACAAATATAAGGGTGTGGCCTCTAAAAAAGTGACTCCTGTATAACATGAGCTGTATTCAGTGTTGGTAGTTTAGTTTCTGTGCCTGTGAACTCTTGGTTTATTATGCTGTCTGCCCAGCTAGTTTATGAAAAACCATTTTCATTGTTATTGTGACTTTCATTGCATTTAAATCATTATTTTAACAGTAAAAAGGATTTATTTTTGTTCTCATTAGGAGAAGCAAATGAGCCCATCTAAAATGCCTCTGGCTAATGTCCCCTCTCAAGATAATTTGGTTTCCGCTGACAGTGAAAAAAACTCAATGTCTGCAGAAGAAATTAAACCTAGTTCCCACAGAACTGAAATAACAGCAGATGAGCAGACAGCTACCACTGAGCCTGAAGAGCTCTTCAGACCGTCTTCCGAAGGTAAGGGCATTTCTTCAGGACAGACTGAAAATATATTGTTATAATAACTTCTGTGTATATGTTCTTCTCTATCGATTTTGGCATTGCTTCTAGTTTTTGTGTCTCAGTTTGCTCCTCTGAAAGTACTGTAAAACCCACAATGACTAGCAGGGGTGGGAAATGTATGTAAGCATACTTCTAACTTTTTCTGGATTAAGCAAAATTCAAAAAGCTGGCTATTAGCATGCAGCTGCCTGGAAGGATGAAATTTAGTCTGGTACAGAAACAATTGTTTTAGAGTTTCAGTGGCCGATTTCTGTACTGAAAAAATGCTCCCCTAAAATCACCTCTGGTATTAGGGACTTTCGAAAATGAAAGCACTAGAGCTATGCAACTGCCTGTATTTGAGTCTTGTAGATTACTGCGGGCCCTAGCACTATCTGAATACTGATTTCATATTGCAATGTGGATGGTCTTTCTGCGCTTGGCTGCCTGTCTTGAAAGCTTACTACATAGCTGTGACTTTACCACCTGGAAGGTGGTTTCTTGTAGGAGCACTGTGTAGAAGGGTGAGCAAATGACTTGACTGCAGTGCAATCTGTCCCTTACGTTAATGCTTGAGTGGAATCAGTGTATTGAGAAATGGCTGTAACTTCATTGTTCGAATCGGAGCTGTTGGTGAGATTGCCAGTGTTACTCTTCTATGGGGCACTGTGTAAAAGCAACCACATTCAGATATGCTACTACTTTAACCAGAGAACAACAGAAGTTCTTCAACTGTGTGTTAAAATCTGCATATTCTTACAGGTATTTGGGGACAAATGGATGCTGTAAGTTTTGGTTTTTTTTTTAGCTTAGAACCTTTGCCTGATTTTTTTTTAGTGTTTTTTTTAAGGTCCAGATAGAAATACAGTATTTTTATTAGCAAATGAAAAACTAGGGCTCATGACATGGGAGCAGGGATTTGCTTAATACACTTACCTATTTGTTTCTGTCTGTGGGTGCTTCACTGTAAGACAGTATGACAATATTGCATCTTCACTGCATCGTTTCCTTCTTTCCTAGTTCTAGGAATGGGCACAGAAATAGACTATCTGGAACAGTTTGGGACTTCATCAGTAAGTATAACATTGAAATGTTTTGTTTGCCTCTCTGGCAGAGGGGAGAGGAAAGAAAAATGAAACTGTCAAGCCTTAAATGCTTTTATGAAATAACTTCACTTTTAACTTGCCCACAGAAATACAGGTTCTTTTCTGAAGGAATGTGTCTGTAAGGCTGGACAGGGGGTGGTGGTGGAAGGAAATGTAGTTACAAGCAGTTCTGCTAAGGATCAGAAGTCTTATGTTTTCAGTCTGCAAAGGTGGTATTTTTCTTTAATAGCAGTGAAACTGAGATGGATGACGTTTCACCTCTCTTGCCAAAACTGCAAGAACATAATGCTTTGAAAGTGCAGGATCATTGTTTTTGAAAATATTCTCGAAGCTTCTTTGTTTTATGGGCAGTTTCAGGAAATCTGACTCTAAATTGGGCATGTCATGTTTTAATCAGTTTGGCTTAGTTATTCTTTCTTCTACTTTGGTCCAGAGTAGGAGTGGCTCTGAATATACGGTGAATACACTGAATTTAAATTGTGTTTTTGATTATGCTGTGTTTGTCCTTATTGCTGTGAGCAAAGACAGAGAATGACATAAACCACTCGTTCACCTTACAATGCCGTCTTCTGCTGGTTTTGAATAGTTCATAAAAGTTTGCCCTTTTGGTTCTGTCTGAGCAGATTGAGTTCACCTGATGTTACATAAGGACTTAAGTGTGTGGGCACTGAATTCTCTTACGTAATTTTTCTCCTAAGAACAATGCTCTGGCCACTGAAGAATAGGCTCACCCTCTCTCCAGAGGATTATTTGTGTGTGCGGGATGTGTGTGTTATGCTATGAAGCAGCATATCTGCCAGCTTATGTCTCTTTCCCTCAGTTCAAAGAGTCTGCCTTGAGGAAACAGTCGCTGTATTTGAAGTTTGACCCTCTGCTGAGAGACAGTCCGAGAAAACCAATTTCTGGTATTATTGAAACAAATATGAATATCATGACAGCTCCACTTCAGTGTGGGTAGGTATTGACTTAGTCTAGGCTGTAGTACATAGCTTTATAAATAAAGGCATTGCTTGAATATAATGGTGTATATTTGTTCATTTTTAGTCCTGTTGCTGATTTAAGCAAGTTACTTGAAGCTGAAAAGCCTGCAGTGAGTCTTCAAAATGAAGAAAAACCAAAAGGACTAGATCTTCTGGGAACATTTACAACTTCTGTAAGGGTGTCTGGAATGGTATCAGGTTTCATGTTGGTATTTTGGGAAAGGGATTGGCTAAGTTCTGGACTCAAGACTTACGCAGATATTCTAAGGATTGCAGAATACTTAATGCTTATTTAAACTGTTACCTTACAAACCAGGCTGGATACTTATATCAAACTAGAACTTTCTGGTGGACTTAGTTTTCTTAAGTATTTAAAATATTTTCTGGGGGGAAACTGGTGGCATTGCCAATGATCTAAGAGAATTTGACCTGTTTCTAAAAATGCTTTAATCGAGCTATTTTTTCCATGCAGCTGAAGCAACAAAAATAAGACAAGCTTGTATTTTAATAGCATTGCTGGGATGAAAAGCACTTCTTTGAGTAAACTCGATGCTCTACAGTCTAAGGCTTATAGTTTGATCAGCCTTTTATGAACACATCTGCCCACAGCAGTTTGTCCTGAAGTGATGCTTTTTTACTGGTGGGGAACAACATTGTGTCATCTGCTTTGTTTGACAGCTGTAATTGGCAGATAGCAGTTTCTGTTACACCTTAAGGTTAACCACATAGTTCTAAAAGATATCTACAAAGTAAGAAAGTTATGGTAACAAAGTTATGGAGTTATTTTTTGTGTTTTAAGTAAAATATATTGTCTTATCATTGAATGATCTGCATGCAGCTAATCAATGGCATGAAAACAGGAATCTGAAACTCCACTTCTTTTCTTCTCACAGGACATGGATCCCCTAATTCCAGACTCTGTTACTAGTGATGTTCCTTCACTCTCTTTGGCTGCTTCCACAAACGCTGCAGTGGATGCTATCATAGATGTGCTAAAATATAGCCAAAAAGACATGGATGCAGCTGTTGAACTGGTTAAGAGAGAGGTATGGTGACCTTTCCAAAGCAGAGCTTTGCATAGCCTTGAAAGTCCCTTTTGTTTAGATTATCTGGTATAAATCTCTATACTTGGTAATTCTATCACACTTGACATAAGCATCTTATTCTGTAAATCTTGCTGTGCACTTGATAGGAGCAGTGGGTACAGAACTCCTCAGAACTAATATCTAATGAAACATGGGAAACTTCACTATTGGTCAGGTTCTAAGGTAGAACTGGTCAGTGTTAAAAAGCATCCATTATCAGATGGAACGGTTAGGTTTAATGTCAGTGATCTAAATACTCTTCATTTAACTAGGCAGAAAATACCTGTTCTTGTAAACAGGAGGGAGCAACTTCTGGTAGAAGTATTTCCTTAAAGCAAGATAAAAATGTAATGCCATTTTAGTTCAGTGGTCAATATTTTTGTAGGCTGAGGGTATGCTCAGTTAATGAAGTAAGTGAGATCTGGAACTCACTCTGGAGGAAAAAAACATTAGTGGATGAGGGAAGTAGTCAGTGGGATTTCAAGCATATCCTGTAGCTATATCACTACAGAAATGAGAGTTCAAAACTAGTCGTCTTACTGATGTGAGAAGAGTTATGTATCCACTCACTTCAAAAATCTGAGTACTTGATTCGTTATGGCTTCTGGGTTATGTAATCTTACAAATTCAAAACAAAGTAAGAGGAGTACTTAAGCGTAAATGTCCTTAAAGCTAATTATGTCACTTGAAAATTAACTTTGTAAGAAAATTGAGCATTCAAAATTCCTGACTAGCTATACTGCAGGCAGTGACACCAAGGACACCAGACAATGAAGACCTATGATTATCTGCAGCTCAAGTTCTTTCCCTTTAGAGTACAAAGATATTAGCTTTTTCTAGGAGTAACTTCTGCTTTCTGTCATTTAGGAGGACACTCTTACCCAGCATATTGTCTAGTACAGGAAAACAAGTGCAGCTTTGACAAGGGACAACACTTAGTGCATTGATCTGAAATGAAGAATGTGTATAATAGCAGGGGGTAAAGCTTGTAATATCTTAAAATTGGTGCTCTAGTCTCTTGTTTTGAAGAGCTAATTTAGACATGCAAACATAGTTGTAGCAAGACAGGTGTGACTGGATGACTCCAGCTGTGTGTCACTTCAGCAAACAAAAATGCTTGGAATTATATTCACCTGACAAGAAGACAGGCTAAACTTTTAAGACTACATTTTGGTGAACCAACTCAAGAGTGGGTGGAGAGGGGAAAAACACCCGTTTTCCTTCTGGGCAAATACAGCACTTCATGGAAGCATGCTTGTTTTGGGTCTACTGAATCATTTCTGAGTTTGCAAATGAAAGTTTCTAACCAGTTTCAATCTTCACACATTTTTGCTTTTGTAACATTTGTTTCTAACAAAAATGTTATTAATTCTTTCTCTTTATATTTTGGTACATTGTTTTTCACTTGTGCCCCACTCTGTCATCTGAAATATTGCAATACATGAAAATGAACTTACTCTAAATACTGAAAATCAGTGTACTTTAGTATACTGTGCAACTCTGAGGGGAAATCAACAGTAATCGTGTGCTCTCACCTTTTTATTTAATATTCAAGGTGGTTTTATGTATTTTGGGCCTCTGTCCATTGAAGGCTTCCCACACTGCAGTCAACTATCAGTGTTACAGTTCTCAGATAGAAACCCCAGGACAAAATTAAGTTTGTAGAGTTTGCACAAATCATTTAGCAAAGAGTGCTTATACTGCTTGATGCTGTTACTATGAGCTCTGCTTTAATTCAACTGGTGTGAAATGGGTATGGTGATTCTTCAATGAACTGAGGTGTCTTCAAATTTGGGTACGTGGTAGGGGGAGAACTGGGTGTTGAATATAAATTACTCCAAACAGCAATTTGATCTTGACTAGAATAGACTTCTGGTTTTTGCTCTTTACTATGTTAAGATTAGCAGATTTGTGTGGCTTTTTTGTCTACCTTGTAAAGAAAAGAGAAATATATCTGACTTGAGAGAATATTATTACTTCTTGAGAGAACGTAACTGGCTAAGGAGCAATGATCTACATACACAATGAGTAAAAGCAGCCAAGAAGTTGGCTGAGTTGGCTCTGATCTTGCCATTTGAAGAAATACTGGTATAATTTGAGTGGGAATCATGTGTGCAAAATCTATGTATTAATCTACATCTTATTTGACTCAAATTTGTAATGAAACACTTGATTTTTGATTCTGTCAAGCAGTTAGAACTTATTTTTTTCCCTGTCAAGTTTTAAGTATACTTTCGCTGCCCTTCAGACTATTCTGAATATCAAATCTTGTCTCTCTCCCTGTACAAGAAATAAAGGTTTGTTGTTTCCCTCAAAGGTTCAAGAGAAACAGTTGGAGACTCAGGAATGGAAAAAGAAGTATGATAAGCTTCATGTGGAATACAAGGAAATGGGGTATGAATCTGTCCTGATTTTTATATCTACTTATTTACTCCCACTGCTTTTTTCTAATTTATTGTCAACATTTTTTAATGTTTTTTTTAGAAAAATCGTTGCTGAGTTTGAGGGTACAATAACACAAATGATGGGTAAGTTCCCTATTTACACTTTGCATGGCAGGGTGGGGCATGCTTACCTAAGGTTACTAACTGAACTTAGTACTCTTTCACTTCTGATGGCATTAATATTTCAAGCACTTCCAGGGTGCGTGTAAGGCTTCAGACAGGTTAGTTAAAGTAACCCTTCTATGCATATTCATACAGATATGATATCACTTGGTAGGTAATGATGACTTCCTGAATGAGGCGTGAACACATCTAACTTCTCCAGTGGAGTGCAAGCTGTTGGTTTGTTAAAACTGGCATATCCCATTGTCTACACCTTGTGTTTAACTTTATCTGACCTCATTTAAGTGATAAGATGTCAATAGGATGTCTTGCTGGACAGATCTGGCTTTTGCTGCAGCCAAGTTTCTGGCTTTAAAGCTAGGAAGACATTGAATGAAACTCTTGTTGTATAGGTACATTCTTGTACTTCAAAGCTGAACAGTCAAATCCATGCCTTGCTTTAAATTTAGTGCTTTAAAGAGACTGAATATTACGTCAGCTTTTTTGTGCTTCTTGAAGTCTGTGGGAAGCAGCTCAGGTGTGCTAACAACAACTTGTCCTGAAAGAGTTTGCTGTGGTAGTTTGGCTTGTTATCCCAGTCTTCTTCAGATCTTCTAGCTATTTCATATATTTAATGAAAGCAAATACTTTTGGATTCCTTGCTCCTATCACAACATTTGAGGCTCCTGTTATGGTAAACTCGGCTGTAGTATTTAGACTACATTGCAGGAGAAACAATGCTTAGGGCAAGTGCCTTATAATTGGCCTTTGATGGCTTTAGGGTTGGTGTGAGGTAGTATGTAGCAAATAAACAGAATATGACTGCTTCCTTAAAACCAAAGATATGGTGTCCTTTTGGAGGAGAGGCTACATTATGAAACCCTTTTTAGCTTAAGAAGAGAATTGAAGGTGTGGGGGTTATCTGTCCATACTATGGAACTAGTTTTATTCTAAAGCAGTAACTATCATGAGTGTAACCCTATTAATTCCACTTTGTTCAGAGGATGCTCAGAAGCAGAAGGAAATTTCGAAGAAAGAAATACAGAGGGTGATGGAAGAGAAGCAACAAGCTACTTCAGATCTGAACTCTATGGAGAAATCTTTCTCTGAACTCTTCAAGCGATTTGAAAAACAGAAGGAAGTGCTAGAGGGTTACCGCAAAGTAAGGTCCTATAATGCAAATAATATCCTTCCAAGATAAATGAGGCTTAGTGGAGAGGAAGTGATGAATTTCTAGAGCAGCTGTTCATTAGCTAGTATGGGCATTACCTGTAAAACCAGGTGCTAAGTTCTTTATTTAACAATTAATAAATTACTGGCTTGTTGTATGTAGTGGCTGACTTAGTGTGAGAATTTCTCTGTTAGAAGCCAAAGTTTCTTCCAACAGAAGAATCTGTTTCTTGCTGCATGCATATAATTTTTCTGTTAATCAGACAGATTTATATAGTGTATGTAGCAACTGCTGCATAAGGGCTGCTGGTTTCCCCTATATCATGTTGAATGGATGCTGAAGAGGATTTGCTATTATAAGTCAAAATGATAAGAGTTTATTGGGTGTTCTTTAGCTTAAAAAATAAAATCCAGCTTGGTAAAGTCAGGCCTTCATTCTGCAGCATCTTCAGAGACTGGAGGAATGAAGCTAATGAGGAGCGTAAGCTATGGTTTCTTATTGCAAGAAATGCATAAAAAATTATTCAGTTGGTGTTTTTTAAATTGTGCCTTCAGAGTTTTTTCCCTCAGTTATCCTTTGATGTCCGCTATTTACTCAACCTTAGAACTAGCCTGCGGAGAGTTTTGTGGTAGCCTAGCTTTGAGAAACAGACATAATGTCTGTGTTACAACTGAAGTTTCCACTCTAGTAACACATCAGGCTTCCTTCATCTTGTGTTCCCTCCATCTCTCCACCCTAAATTCAGAAGCCCTTTCCTTAGCACAGGTTTAGAGTGTCACTTGGAAACAAAGTTGCCAAATTCAAGAGCTGGAGTTAGTCCGGAGTCTTACACTTGTTCCAAACTGTTCCAATTTGCTATAATAGCTAATAAGACAAGGTGTTATGGTGTCTGCACCTACCGAGATAACTTTCTTGCTGTTAATGTTGGGTTCCCTTATGTCATGGTCCAAAGCCTGAATCTTTCCATGGATTCTCTGAAGTAGTTGGAGTTATAGCTATGCTTAAGACAACTGCAAACTAAGACAAAGCTGACTTGTAACACAAACAACAAAACACACTGATTGGTGACCTTAGTTTCAGTGGCCTTTCCCCTTTAGTAAAGTTTGCTACTAAATAAAGAGTATATTGAGAGAGAAATGGGGTGGATAAGTATCAGTTTCCAGAGTGAAGAGTTGAAAGGGGGAGCTTTAGTCCCTGTGGAGTCTGTGGGACTTGGCAGTTGTTCCTGTTATTCTGATAAGCAAATTCTGCCACTTTGGTGTAGTCAAATATCCCATTTGTGAAGTGGAGAGACTCTTCTTCCATCTACTAGCACATAAAAAGCTAACTAAGCTGCTTGTTTTGGGGACAGAATGAAGAAGCTCTGAAAAAATGCGCTGAAGAATACCTGGCTAGAATTAAAAAAGAGGAGCAGAGATATCAGGCTCTAAAGGCACATGCTGAAGAAAAGCTGCGTCAGTAAGTACTATGTCAAGAAGCCAAGTACTGGGACTGAAATACATAGTTTTCACAGTTGCTGCAAAATGTGGTTTATTAATACCAACACTTGACTTAAAACATTTTTAGTGTGGGGATTCATCCAAAGTACAAGCATGTAGTGTGATTCTATGAATAGTTTTGCTGTGCTATCTGAAGGGTATGTAAACAGCATCTTGCTTCCATTTCAGAGCAAATGAGGAAATTGCCCAGGTAAGAAGCAAAGCTAAATCGGAGACTGCAGCACTACAGGCCAGTCTCCGCAAAGAACAAATGAAGATCCAGTCTTTGGAGAAGAACCTGGACCAAAAGGTTAGTAAAAATGCCATGGGTGAGTCACTTTGAACTATTTCCTTAGACTAGGTCGAGAACTACCTTGTGCCAGTGCTAGAAATAGCTATGCGAACTGTGCTGGTTTTGATGGCTGCTGTCTTGGCAGGCTTTGGGAAATAGGCATTGAAATTTAAGGCACAACTCTTATGTCAGGACTCCTCTGTATTTTTAGATTTTTTTTTTTTGGAGCAAAATGTTTGTTCCCGTAGGTGGGTCACAGAAGTGATCGATCCAGGCTACTCTGTCAGGAGGTTAGCTGAACTACTGAAGGTGATCTAAAACATGTCCCAGAGCAGAATCTGGGAGTGAATCTTGAACAACTGTGTGGTTCAGCTTGTTTGTGAACATGTCTTGTAAGCTATTAGCACTAGTACAGGCTCTTTTGTGTTGGCTGAACTCTTTCAATATTGTTCAGGCCATTAATCCTTCTATTTTATATTGTTTCATATTGTGTAGATAAAGTCTTAGACTGTTTTGTAAAAGTGCATCAATGTCCTTTGTTAGAACCCTTCAGAGGAAAAAGCTTTCTGAGGCTTAAAAGTCATAGTGCCGGAAATGCATCCTATTAATTTTACTGCATCATGGTTGTATCTTTGCCAGCATTGAAAACTCAAAAATAGATAATACTGACATATTCCTGTTAGGGAATAGTCTGAATTTGTGTTAGTCTTCAGGCTTATGGCAAAGGTTTGCGTAGCTGAGGAAATGGTAGACCTGCAACCGAAGAGATGAGGCAAGCCATTAAACAGAACTAGTTTTGTTCCTGTTATAAATACAGTAGCATTTTATGTTAGGACCTTTCATTAAAATAGTTTGACTGTGTAAGGAATTACACAAACTGGAAATTATTGCCACATGTCAGTAAAAGTATCAAAGCATCATCCTATAGAGTTGTCTGTTTTGTGAAGATTAAGAACTAAACTATCACTATCTTCAATTTCAGTGTATCTAACAAAAAGACTTTGCATCTGAAAAGTCTTATTTCCTTAGATCAGTTGGTCCCCACATGTTGTGGGAAAGTCAGTAGAGGAATTAGAGACAGTGTAGTGGGTTCTGGCTCATTTCCTGAGGCTCTTAAGGGTGCTGTGTGACCACCTACAAAGTAGACTGTCCCTTAGAGTAAATTTTCACGACTCACCAGCATGTAACTGGACTTTCTATTCCATGTGTTGGCAAACATGACTTGTGACTCAGCTCACTATGTGGATGTAGTATAGCTTGGGCATACCTGAAATTCACTTTTTTCCCCTGTCTTCAACAGACTAAAGAAAATGACGAACTAACAAAAATCTGTGATGACCTGATTTTGAAGATGGAAAAAATTGGATAGCTGAACTATCTTGTAAATATGTCTAGTCTCTCTGACTTCATCTTGTGTGTTCACTCACTTTTTTAACTATATATGTGGGGAAAAAATAAAACTGTTCATTTCTACTTGTCTTGCGTGTTATTGGCTGTATCTTTTGTAGGAAGTGTCAATAAACTGAAGGTCACTTGCCTCTTCCACCAGGTAACGGTGTCTTGCATAAGTTTCACATGTTGCTCGAAGGAAAACCTTTTACTTGTCTTGCCTTCAGTCTCTTCCTGGTGTAGAAGACAAAGGTTCTGTACTCACAACGTGGCTTTGCTGGTGAGGGTCAGCATCGGCCATGTCTCTATTTTGCACTTCTGTTGTCTCACTTAAAACATTCTAAAGTTACAAGATTGTAATAAAACTTGACCTGTCACAAATACTATGAAGTACCTAATGATGTAAAAAAAAAAAAGGTTTGGAACTTCAGGGTGTTTTATTTAAAGAGCAGCTGGAGTGATTCTGCTTAAGCAGACACGCAGAGTACTGAACAGCAGGACAGACTGCTTGCTGCTATTATCTCCATGATTTTTTCATGTCCTTGATCTGTCTGATGCTATTGACTTGTTACCATTTAAACTGGAATAGAAAGCATTGAGAGATGTAGACTGTGGGTCACAGGTTATGATGAAGTCAGCTTTAACTAGGCCAATAGGTAACAGCGGCTTATCTGAGGTGTCTGCTAACAGACAGTAACAGGATTGTCTTGTTGTAAGCTACATCTTTTTTATTTCTAATGTTACTGGGAGGTCGTTCTCTCACTTGCCTGACTAGTACCTGTGTTGTCCTCGGAGAAGGGCTGTTGCTGCTGTGCTGGTGTTTAACTGTACTTGGAGTGGGTGGTCTGCCCCAGCAGGTGGAAAAAAGTTGTTATTAGCAGCTCTTGAATGCCTGGCTCCTGCAGAAGTTATGCTGCTGTTTGTTTTCTTTAATTTATAGCAGTTGGTAGCAGAGGAATAATTAGCCATAGACCAGAGTGTACAAATCCAAAGTTTACCTCCTGCCTCAACTTTGGGTAGCAGGGATTAGTCCAGACAGTGTTGCTTTATGTATAGACTTAACCATACAGATAGGGAATCTTGGACTGGGTCTAATTTGTGAACTGTCTTGCCCATGTGTGTTTAATTATGGAAACTGATTTCTGTTAAGGTCCTCAAGGCGTATTGAGGTTGCAGGCTAATGTTAGCCAACAATTAGAGAAGGTTCAGCTTGCAGCCACAAAGGTTAGACCTGCTCTTTCCTGCCTGGTGTTGGACCATCTCAGTGGTGTATTGAGCCAGACAAATGGGTCTAGGGGCAAGGGTGGTGACTGGACCAAACTGCTGTTCTACAGGCGATGCGTGTGCTGTGCAGGTTCGCTTTGCACACTTTACACAAAAAGAGGGGTAGAAAAGGGTAGAGTATTTCAGCAGAATCGCTGGCTAGTTTAATGCGAAGCTGATCTTGCGTCATTAACTCCCTAAACTGACATCATTAGGGATAAGCCTGCAGTGCTAAATCTTCCCACAAGATGTAGCTGCTGCTCTTTGAAATTTTGGTGGTACTAGACAGGGCTGTGCTTCAGCACATAAAATCATAGGTTGGAAAAGACTTCTAAGATCATCAAGTCCTCCCCTCAACCCAACACTATGTCCTGAAGTGCCATATGTACACATTTTTTGAAGACCTCCAGGGATGGTGACTCCACCACTTTCCTGGGCAGCCTGTTCCAATGTCTGACCACTCTTCCAGCAAAGAAATTTCTCTTAATATACAGTCTGACACAACTTGAGGCCATTGCCTCTTGTCCTATTGCTAGTTACCTGGGAGAAGAGACCAACACATACCTCACTCCACCCTCCTTTCAGGCAGTTATAGAGAGTGATAAGGTCTCCCCTCAGCCTCTTCAGGCTAAACAGCCCCAGCTCCCTCAGCTGTTCCTCATCAGATTTGTTCTCCAGACCCCTCGCCAGTCTTGTTGCCCTTCTCTGGACGCGCTCCAGCACCTCAATGCCCTTCTCATAGTGAGGGGCCCAACACTGAACACAGTACTCAAGGTGTGGCCTCGAGTACTTGAGCACATTGCAACGGTAGAGGTTGTCCCTATCTAGTTGTGCTTAATGCTGAGACAACTGTTTTGACAGATTCCTGTTGGAAAGGGTGAAGAGCTACAAGGTGATGTATGCCAATGGACTGCAAGTAAATAGGGCCAACGCTGCCTGGAGCTTTTGTGCTGCAGGTGCCTAAGTATTATACCACTGTGTGCGCCTTTGGGCAACTGCTGCACGAGGGAGCACTGGGATCTTCTGTGCCTGCCTTTATCCCTTCAGGGTAAAATGGCTTTTTGCTGTTTATGCAGAATATCTCTGGCCCAGTAGCTTTCTGGATGAAGGGAGGGGGACTTTCAACCTACTTTGTTCTGTTGCTTGAATACAGCAGCCTCACAGACACCACCGTTCCCAGTCTGCTGGTGGAGGTGGATGCAGAAGTCCAGTAGGGACCAGCGTACCAAATACTGTGGTGGTGCCAGACATTTCTCATTGGGTCTGATACCACACGCGTTATCAAGAATTGCACCTCGTGTGGCCAGTTACTGCTTGTTTATGTCAGATAATGGACATTGCCCTTCAGCATAACGTGGAAAGACAGCAGACCACACTCCTGCTGTTATCTGTGACCACCGCCTGTGAAATCTGCCCGGGGCTGTCCCGCTCCCTGACTGTGTCAGTATTTACAAGAAAACTGGCAGCAAGTGAAAACCGGCGCTTGGATGGAGATTGCTGTGAATGCCTGGGTGCTGCAGAGGACGAGCGAGCAGTTTTTGACTGTGCGTCCCAGGGCTTAGCTTCAAGGCATTACCTAGCTTTCAGCCTGGGTAACTGTATTTTGCTTACCAAAGGTCAGGGGGCTGGGGAGGCTCTGTGTGTTCAAATTGCCTGGAGGGGATGGCTTATTTTTCTCTGCAGGTGCAATACATACCTCCAACTTAACAGTCATGCTATCTGTAAGAATTTGGTGTTTTGTAATTCCTAGCTGAAAAGCATTGTTTAAATGTTACCTTCCTTATTTTAAAGAATCGTTCTTTTTGCTGTCCTTCTAATGCTGGACAGTCCCCTTCGGAAGAATTCACCTTTGCAGCTCACAGTATGGGTGGCTGGATGCATGTTAAGGAACCTGTGTGAGCTGCTGTATGCAAAACGCATGCGTGTTTCAGCGGGGTGACTCCGTGTGCGCTTGCTGAGAGAAGAATCCATAGCTGTGCTCACTGAGCCTCACCTGATGTGAACTGGCCTCTCGGCAAGCAGGTAATAGGTGGGAAAACTGATACCGATGCCTCTGCTTGCTTGTTTTTATTTATTATTTATATGAATAATTGCTAGGTGCTGTACAAACAGAGGGTGACAGTTCTTGTTCCAGGCAGCCTGTGTCTGGTTCATGTATATGGGAGGATGTATTTTATTTCAGAGCTGATTGGGGTGGATCAGAGGTACTGAACCTGCTTGCGTGTTCTAACAGCATTGATGTGTTTATATCAAGAGCTTCCAGAGGTCTGTGCTTTTAACACCTTTTCATGGTATATCTTGAGTTCTCTAGGAAGCCTTGAGGATACGCATCTGCTCTTGGACTCTCCTCGGCAGCACTACCATGCAGGGAATCTGTGCCACATGCCTGCACTGGTGTTGGTCTGTCTCTTCTGTGATGGGGCTTTTTCTTCTCTTAGGCTTTCAAAGCAAACACAACTGTGCAGCATTGCCTGCATGGTCCAAAGTCACCTGCTTGCCAGCCATTTTCACTCCCGTTCTACCAAAACCAATTTTCAGCAGAACGTTTGTCATGGTCCAAGCACAGACCGTACTATCTTGCGCAGTTAAAGACTTTGGTTCAGAAACCCTGCTGGATTCAGGGCAGGTCTCCACACTGCTCCTAGAGTGGGTGGGTTGGATTCTGACCAACTTCCTCATCTTTTTGCGCTGCTCTGACAGCACAGAGTAATTAAAGCAATGCCATCGTTTGACATGAGGGAATTTCAACAGTCACCTTGGTGTGAAACTGCAACCAGGCAAGGGCTGAATCAAACTCTGACTTCAACTGGACGTCTAAACATACAGCTTCACTTTTCACATTGTAATTTATACCTCTGAAGCAGGTATAACTCCTCCAGACTCCCCTCCTTCTTGTAAAATCTTAAATTGCACAGAAGAAAACCAGAGAAATAATGGACCATCTCCTATTTTTCCTCGGTTTTAAGGGTGGATTTATTACCTGAACCAGAAAACAACAGAGCATTTTAAAGCAGAGAAAGGAAATTAATACTATTTTTCTATTAGCAAATAAACTTTTAAAGCATTTAACTTCAGCATGCAGTCTTTGGCTATATGAGGAGCTCTCCGTCTTTTCAGAAGTTCTTAGATCATGACGTGACTAATCTTTTTAGTTTTGAAAGACCTGTGTGGTTTTGACTTTGCCAAATGGATCGGTCACAATGTCTACTTTCTTACAGATTTCTTCTTCTTTCCAGTACACTTAATGCAGACAAACTAAATCCTCCGCAGGAGCAAAGGGGAAGGAAGTTCCTTGCGAGTTTCGTCCTACTTTTGATGATAGTGCCAGTAAAATTAACTGTGGTTTACATCAGATATTTGCTTTTCAGCACTCGCTTCCAGGTTTTTGCCAATGATGTCTTGCTGTTTGGCCTCATCTGGAGTACTGCGTCCAGTTCTGGGCTCCCCAGTTCAAGAAAGATGAAGAGCTACTGGAGAGAGTCCAGCGGAGGGCTACAAGGATGGTGAGGGGACTGGAACATCTCCCCTACGAGGAGAGGCTGAGGGAGCTGGGCTTGT
>Ga0065711_1003694_pt1 | contig 26763 bp, 23 predicted proteins | sample Hoacrofraction12_FD_59098 | JGI IMG/M metagenome (GOLD analysis project Ga0065711, IMG submission 59098) | Hoatzin crop microbial communities from Cojedes, Venezuela - Epithelial fraction 12 v2 (version 2) | ecosystem: Host-associated > Birds > Digestive system > Esophagus > Crop | place... | reverse complement strand
AAAAGCTCAATTTTACAATCCTACTGTATCTTCTTAGATCATGGTTAACAAACATCTGGCCAGCTTTGCTCCTATTTAGGTGAACACAGACTTGTCAGCCTCTTCAAGCTCACCAGCATCAGGCCCCCAGGGAAGTTTCTCTGGGCTGGTTCTTGCTACCCTACATGCTGTTTTTTTAACACTCCTTGCTTTTCCTGTATCCATGTTTATTCACAACACAGTGTCTGAAAACCACATTAAATACTGCTCTTTCCTATTGTTTTTCCTCGCTGCAGATGATCATTTCTTGATGACGTGTGCTAGAAATAGGATAAAGCCAGTGATCGCTTGGGGAAGAAAGCTGGAGGGTGACACCGCTGTCCTGCCGCTCCAGCCTCAGGAAACGATGTGCCCATGCCATGCCACCCCACAGGTCAGGAATCAAGGGATAACTCCTGACCCACAGGCAGCTACACCTCCGAATATCCAAATGATCTTTCTTCTCATACCTGTGGATGGGAAACCCAGCTAATTAAAGCCAGGGATGTTCCTGTGCACGACTCTGCAACACCTGCGCACCAGATGCACCTCCATCGGTGGGACCAGTTGGCTCAGCCTTTGCTACGGGCCTTCCCCGAGCCTTGGGCAGCTCTTCCTGTTGAAACCAGGCTCCTTCAGACGCATCCCTCTGTGGGCTGCGGACCTAGCTCTGTTTTACAGAGAAGGTGGCAATACTACCTGAAAAAATAATAATAAAAATTACATAAATAAAAAAAATCACTCTTTAGATTGAAAGCGGGTCCCCTTGCAAGCAGAAAGGCAAGGGCACGTGTTGGCCAGGCCAGGTGTTTGCAAAGGGGCCGGGTTGCTTGCGTGGAGCCCGGTGGGGAGCGGACCCCGCCGGGCAGCTAACGATCAGGGTTTAACACTGGCAGTGGCTGCGCGTGGGGCCGGAGAAGTCGTGCACGCAACCATCAAAGGGAGGGCACGCAACCTGCCTGAGTCGCCTAACGCTGCTCAAATAGGATTGCTGCCGGTGATGGACAGATCCTTATTTGTAAGTATTTAATGTTTCTTAGGAAGCACTTCTAAAAGAAATTGGTATGTAATGACAGCACTCACTGGAAAACAGGCCGATTATAAAATGCACTAACTTATCTGGTATTCATTTGAAAAGTAAATGGATGCAAGTAAAGGTGAGAGTTCACTACCAATTCAAATATTTTGCTTTAACAGGCTCTAGCACTCCTACTTTAATTCAAGCAGAAGCACAAGTATGAATAATCAAACTGGATGATGCTCATCAAAACCTTTGTGCCTTGCACCATTTCAAATGGTCATTGAAGCTTAATGGCAAAAAATTTACATTATTCCTTTAATTTGTATTCTGTTCCTTCCTTCTGAGTGATGTGATTGTGATTTTCTGTTGCCGGCTGTATTATTTTGATGCAAATGTTATGTGCTGCTACAGTCCAATTTCCTGCTTTACCCCTCCCTTTTCTTCCCCCAGTAAAGAAACAACAGCTAAAATAGTTAAAAACTGGGGAGGGATTTTGAAATAGTTCCTTAACTACTGCTCCTAATTAAAGCAAACAATGCAGGGTCTTGAAGCACGCTGAAAGCTGAAAATTAATTATTAGCTGAAGGGGGAGGGAAGTGGCTCTGCTCCCCGGACCTTCAAAAAAAAAAAAAAAGGAGAGAAAAAAGTGAGGGATCCCAATTCTGCCTACAAAAGAATTAGAAAAGAAAATTTGTAATTCAGTTAAAAACTCCTTTTGCTGGAACATAATCACCTAGGGATGAATGCTTTATTGAGAGGCATGGGGCTGCAAACCAAAGCCTTGCAAACAGGAGGCCCCCGGGGTGCTCACGGCACGTAATATATGCACCGACTAATTTATTGTGCTGTGACTAATTTCCATTCCTTGTGCTTAGAGTTGCCTTGCTAATTACAGGGATGTTTTCTTAACTCGGGTAATTGCGCTGCCCGCGCGCTGCCCCCCACGCGCGCCCCACGCCGGCTTTGATGCGCCCCCACGGGGCGGCTGCGGCGGGGCGCCGCCCTAATTAGATTGGCTGCCTTAATGAAGGGAGATGTGGGGTGCCGGGGAGGGGTGGCAGTGCCGAGCCCCCCTGCTAACACAGGCACGCGTGGGGCTTGCGCATCCCGAGCCCGCCCAGACGCGCGGACGAAGCCAGCCCCGAGCCGGGCTGCCCCGGGCTTGCGAGGATGCCACCAAAGCCAGAGGAGCCCCGTATCCCAAACACCAACACCCACGCACCCGTCCCATCTACGCACCCGTCCCATCCATGAACCCGTCCCATCCATGCACCCGCCCTATCCACACACCCATCCCCACCAACTTCATCCCCACCAGAGTGACTGCACAGGGCAGGGCTCCTACCGGGAGCATCCCTAAAAATAAAGACTGGAGGGAACCACCCTGAGCATTCGTGTGACCGCGCTGCTTGCCACGTGTGAAGCCTATCTCCGAATCTGCTGCCTTGGGCTGCCTTAATTTTATGTGTGGAAGTCACCCATGCATTTAAAATTATTAGACAGATAATCACTTCCTTGAAATAATTTCAGCACTCATCTATAATAAAAAAGATTTCTTTCAAAGGACCCTTGGTTAAATGGGCTCAGTGCTACTTTCTGTATCACGCAGGTCAATTTGATTCTGCTCTATACTCTCTATACAGCTAAACAATTGCTTTTCACAAACTGAAGAGCAGAGTGAAAGCAGCCTGTAATATCCATCCAGAGGTGGCCTTGAACACTTTCGTTAATAAAAGCTTGACATCTGAAATTCTACTTCTTTATTCCTCCCTTATCAAAGAGTTGGTCAAGATTTCAGAAAATTAATGTCACATTAATAAATACTAATAACCCAACAGTGAACGCCAGTAGGAAGATGACGAAGAAAAGCCCCCGGCATGCCGGGTGCAGCATCCCCTCGCCCGGCTCCGGGGGCACCGCACCTCGGCACCGAGGATGAGCCAAGGGCTGAGGGAGCCTCGCGCAGAGGGCGGCGATGGAGGCTGCAAGAGAAGCACCGCTTCCAGGCAGGACTCCCACGTCTCTGCAGGATCGGGCCACATCCACGTCACCCACGTCCCATGCAACCTTGCCAGAGAGATGCCAGGGAGAGACGGTCTGGGAGGCAGCCCCGGCGGCGTGGAGAGCCCCCCAGTTTTACCCGACCAATGGAATTCCAGCTGTGGGCTCTGACAGACTCTGTGCTTCTCCAAGATGACTAAAGCCTCATTTAGTCTGGAGTTGCACTCCTCTGTGAATTTGGGACCTCCAACAGCTTGAAGAAACGTAGGTGTTTTCCTTTTACATTAAAATAAACAAATGAGGCATTTCAGCTCATATTTAATGGCTAGCATGAGACCTGGTTTCAGAGACCACTGACATCAGAGATGCAGACACTTGAGAAGGGAAGAAATTGAGTTTCTCTACCACGAAACTAATTGAAGTCAATGCACAGGTAGGAATCACGCACATGACACCCCGCACCTTGTGGGACTCCCTCCATCACTGCCCAGCCCGCCTCTGGCACACATCTCCCCACCACCGCCCTGGCAGCAGATCAGTTCTCTTCCCCATTTATTACCCCAACACCTGAGCAGACTGGCAAGCCTAACCATGTCTTCTAACAGGTTTTGCTGCTTGGCTTTTTAAGTTGGATAGACTTCAAGCTCCCTGCAGCCTGGTGTGTGAACACAGAGATTCACAAGTGCATTCTGCATACACTGGGCTGGATAGAAAGGTTTTTTTCTACCTGGGCACGTTCTCCAGTCTTTGTGATGCATGACAAATCACAGTCCGAGGAGGGTGAAGCTGCTCTGAGCTTGAATTTTTAAAGAAAAAGATGACACTCCAGGTGATGGCCCACTCGTGGCTCGCCTGGCTGCTCCTGTGGTGCCCTGAGCCAGCACCCCTGCTCTCCCCGCTCCAGCCCCGGCCGCGGTGCTGCTCATCTGACCTTTGGGCTGGTAAATAAAGAAAAGTCAAAATCAGCACAGCTCCTACCCGGCAATACAGTAGAAACCCTCTTCAAGAGCTTGGAGGTTTTTCTGAAGGCAAATTCAGCAGCCAGCCCCAGCCCTGCCCTCCAGTACCAGCGACCTAACCACAGGTACCCAACGTGGCGTACCGATCCTACACGCAAGCGACCCGCCGCGGCCAAGTGTCGCCAGCACGCACTGGGCTTTGCCCCACCAGGCGAGGGGGTCCCTCGCTCCACTGTCACATTGCGCTTTACCCAGCCTCGGGGTGCTGCGAGGTGCCTGTAGTTGCGTGTGTGCAGCGTGTGGAGCACACGCACCCCGGTGTGCCGCTGCTGGGGACCNGGTGGGAGTGCGAGATGCTCACGCGTATAAAGCATCTTCTCAGGCTCATACTTTGCCGTGGAAAAGGAAATAAAAAGAGTCTCCCCCCACGAAGCTGCCTTCAGTGTCTCCTTTCTAATAACTTGGCATATTCACTTAATACAGCCCAGCTCCTTCCAAGTCGTTAGCGGCGGCAGGAGACACAGCCTGAACATTGACCTGGTTTGCTTGCCAAGACAGAGCAAAGAGAAACCTTCACATAATCATTTCCAAACATTAAAATGGCTCCATTGTCATTATAGCTGAGAGATTGAATTCGCCTCATCAAAGCGGCGTATGACAGGTGACTCAATAGGATGGTGCCAAGCGCGGAGGCAAGGAGATTAGCAGGGCACTGATATCATTATTTCCGCCTATCACAGATTCGGCAGGGAGGCAATTGTAATTTCTGGGCTTATTAGTCTGCATTCGGAGGAAAAAACCTAGTGATAAACCTCAGTGTGACAGCCAGGCATTTGTGCAGCAAGTGCTGTCATAGTGACACTTAGAAAATGCCAATGTGGATACATTCTCATAATCCCCCCTAATAGAGGTTAAAGCATGGCACAAAGGCACTCTTATCAATGATCGGGACACTAATAACATTTGCATTTTTAAGTTAAATATAGTAAGTAAAGAGTAAGTCTCCTCTTTGCAGCTTTGGCAATTAACTCGGCCTTGGAAGGATAAAAGCAAAGCAGAAATTCCAGCCGGCCCCTCTCTCCTCCACGGCGGGCGAGGATCCCCCGTGGGCCGGCGTTCCCTGGGCAGCTGCCGGCGGGCGAGGCACCCCGCAGCTCCCCACCTCGGCCTCCCGTGCTTGGGAGCGGGCGACGAGGCTGGGGACTGGACCCGGCAAAGGCGGGGGACAGGCAGCTCACGGGGATCAGCGCCGAGCAGAGATGCTCGCCCGGCGTGGGAGGGCTCCCGGGAGCGGGGGGCAGCTCGCCCCAGGCTCTGCCCTTTCCCCCAAGCTGGGGAGATGATGCGGGTGCTTTCACAGCCTTCTACAAGTGGTTTTGCTTCAGAGGGACAAAACTTTTGTGGGGGGTTTTCCACTCTGCGGTGCACACCGGGCTCGGGTTTTCTGTGATAATTCCCCCCAGACATGACCCCAGCACGCATGCACGCACACGCATGCTCTCTGCAGGAATTGCTTAAGGAAAAAAAAAAATTACAGGTGGTAAACTGTTACTTTTCCACATTTAAATAAGAGACCAATTAAGAAGACTATGTAATTCAATTCTTGAGTGAGTGCCACTGAATTCAATTTGTTTCAGGTCAATGAATATAATGTGAAGTTATTAACAAAAAGGTCAGGGACTGCATATAAAATATACACACATGACACAGGCAGGAGTAATTAGTACACATTTCACATGTTCTGTTGCTCAGACATATGGTGTAGAAAATCTTAACAGGATTAGATGTTAATAAATGTTCCCCTCTCCCTCCCCCCGCACCCTATTTAAATGGGGTTTAGAGCTATTCCCCACGGTGTTCCCGGGATCCACCGGAGGTTAAGGACCTCGCACGCCAGCCCCGCAGCCAGCGCCGGTACTGGGACCCTCGGCCGAGGGAACGCACCCGACTCACCAAACGCAGGGCTCTCTGGGATCTGCCCCGGGCACCACCTCCCAGACGCCAGTCAGGGGTGTCTGCCACACGTGGGGGGTGTCTGCCTGCGGCGGGGACCCGCAGCATCCGCAGGCTGCCAGCTCCAGCTCCACCAATTCCCTCGCAGCCGGCTGTGGCAATATTTTAACATCTGCTCTGCAGCGGAGGGGATGAGCAGCGCCTCGGCTTTAACAACAGCTCCTACGACCTGCCTGTTATTTTGCTTTCTAGAAATGCAAGTTATTCACCTTTACCGCCCTTCCTCTCCCTCACCTCGGCACAGCAGGGGACGAACCCGGGAGGAATGGATGTGGGACTGCGATGGAGCCAGGCTCCTCGGCATGGGCAAATGGCTTGGGGCTGGACTCAAGCCATGTGCCAGCACATGCTGCAGCAGCAACAACGCTCAGGGACCTCATGCTCCGCACCGCACTCGTTCCCCCGCACTGCGGTCAGACGAAGTTACGCCATTTGCGACACCTCACCCGATATCCTCCACGAGAACCCCACACGCGAGATGTCCAAATGCACCATGCAGGCGGGACAGCCGGTGTGGTCCAGGCGAAAGCGGGGACACGGCCACAGCAGCGATGGAGGAGTCGTCCCTTCCACGGGCAGGGGGACAGTCCCTGCGGGAAGAGCTCTCCCTGCTCCTCCCACACCCTCCGGGACCCCGCAGGCGCTCCTGCACCAAGGATCGCTACATTTCCCCATGCAAATTTGCTATGAGTGCATATATAATGTGATATTATTATATAAATAAAAATAACAATTTTAAATTATTATACAAATGCTATGTTTAAGCAGCAGTTGAATTCACAAAAGCCTACAACACATCAAAAAAAATCCAGAGGGATACAAAGCCCTAAATGCCTTTGTGACTCTAAGCCTCAGCATCAAATGCTTAGATCCTCTCACAGGTAAGGGTTCATTTTAATACGGGAAGAAAACAAGGACTTTGGCAAAACTCACCTGCAAGCTATAGGAACAAATCCCAAGATACAAGAACTCTGCTTAGCTTCTGTATCACATAAGCACTTTTTAAAAAAACGCACAAGGACAGAAAATGCTGGAAAAATTCCGATTTGTGCCAGTCTTCGCCCCATCATCCGCAGCGAGGGAGGCATGAGTCTCACTTAGGCACTGGTAAAGAGTCAACATCTCTAATTTGCATGAAAAAAGTGTCCTGGCTCCAACTTGCAGCACCTCCTCTCAGCTGGACTTGACTTAATGTTTTTGCTTGAAAATTTTCAAACAGGAGATAATGTAAAGCTAAGTGCTTAAAGGAATAACTGTGTCATTGGTTTTTTATGCAAACAGTAATCCTACCTGCAGAAACCCAGAGATTTTCCAAATAGCCAAAGCCCAGTGAAACTCTGCGAGCAGGCTACATGTAAAGGACACTCTGTAACGAAGCGAGGGTGCTGATGGGTACCCCATCCCACGGCCCCTGGAGGCAGGAGAGTCCCTGTGGCTATGGGTACTGCAGCTGGGTCAGAGAAGCATCCCCTGCGAGTCCAGCGATCCGCCACTTCCCTCCACCCGGTCGTTCCCCTCGGCCCGGCGGCTCCAAGCTCCCGCAGTCGCTTCACTAGAGCCAGATCTCACGGCTCCTGGCAGCGGTGGGGTGCACGGGCGGCACTGGAAGAGACAGTACCGTTTGCCTTGGGAAAACATCACGCGACATCACACATCTCCGAGCATCAATTTCAGTACTCAGTTTTTAAAAATAAATTTTAGAGGCTAGGTCTGGTTTCAGACTAATTCAGTGAGATGCTGTCCTAAGCCATGGCATGGACGCAAATTTCTTTTCTATCACTCATGATGAAAATAAACATCTTCCTTTGGCGTTGTGCACAGACCTGGAGAATTGACATAATTTGGCTGGATACTCCTCTCCTAAGGAAGACATTTATATGGATCACAGATAACAAAAAGTCTTGTTAATAATTTTTCAGATGAATGACCTTGCTGTGTCACATGCCAAGTGCATCCCCTTTCTTCTCCCAGCCCCTGACGCAAGAAGGAAAGCCACAGCTCCCAGGACTAAGTCGTCCCGCGGGAAAGCTGCTGCACAGCAAGTCCCTGTGGGACGGGGAGATGCTCTCAGAGACAGCGGCTCTTCACCACCTTCTCCCTGTTAAGGGACCACCCACGCATCCCTACAAAAGCCTTTCTAAAAGCCTGCTGAGCTGCATCTACGTGTGTACATATTAATAGCAAAAAAACCCCAACAACCCTGGAGTCCTCCTGGACCACATGCACACCCCCACAACACGCGTTCAGAAAAGCCTTCCCCAGCCAACAGCATACTCCCCATGTCAATCAAATACCCCCACGCTATACCATACATCGGTAAGGCACGTATGTGCCCTCATTTCTCCCCACTGGAAAGATTCCTCCATTAAAGCGAACATTCATCCTAAGTCAGTCAAATACCTATTTTTCTACTTGCAGAGACTTAAGTTCCTATTTTTTCACTGGATGCCAGAAGATTAATCCATGCCTAATTCCAGTATTAGGTCTGGGAAGCAGGATGTATTTGGGACTATGGAAACGTCTTTACATGTGAATCGCTCCAATGCTTTTGGAATTAGCAGCAACAGAAACGTTGCAAAGGACAGGTTAACTGATGCCTGGCAGCTTACCCAGCACTTGCTGTGGGGAGCTAAATCTGATTTATAGAGATGCTCTGGTGTCCATTCAAATCTGCTTGAGATTCTTTACTGGGAAAAGATAATCACGTTAATGAGCCAGATGTGTTTGCTTGCTCCGACATTTTTCTTCACATCTTCTGTTCAGAATGAAATATGCAACCAATTTCCCAAGTTATACTTTATCTCCAGTGTTGCCTGGTGTGTTAAAAGAATTAACTCATTTGTATATATTGACTAATAATTGCCATTTATTACTGAACTTGTTAACATAATCCTTAACTGGAGATATTTGTTTATTTTTCCCATGTATTGCTGTATTTTTTTTGTATAACTGATTGCAGAAAGCACCAGGAAAATGCATGAGCAAGAAACGGAGAGCTTCAATAACGGACATGAAACACGCTACTGTATGGGTACAACCCCCAATATATATGGGTTTAACATTTGTCTGTAAAGAGCGAACTTTAAAGTGAGATTGGCTCCTACAGGTTCAAGGGCGAATTAAATCTGAGATGAGTGTGTAAATTAACATTTCTGTGGTTAGGTATTCAAGACCAGATCAATCAGCAGAGTTCCTTGGATTTGCTCGGAGAAGAGCCAAGTCAGTGCTTACGGCATATTTTGTCCTTAACAAAAAAATGGGAAAGGTGCATCGCTGGTGCTGGAACAGCTGAATTTCACTTCTTCAGCTGCCTCAGCACACCACACACCGCTGCCCACCCTGCAACAGCCCCTCACTTTTTGCCTTGGCTTCCCAGGCATCTGTTTCTGGACCCTCCTCCCCACAGGGACGTGGAGCTGCACATCAGTACCCAGGAACAGCAGCTGCCTGGCTTCGCCCGGGACTCTCGCCACGTGTTAGCCTCAAGGCACAGCATAACACACACAGGGCAGCTAGGACAGGACAAGGTTTTAATCAGTGCTACCAAAAATGGTTAATTTCTCCCTGCTTCCAAAAATTGCAGCATCGCATATTCACCTGTAAGAACACAAGTAGACAGAGAGGAAAAACCAGCTTGGCAGTTTACTGATTAGACCAGGTGGAGAGGTGGTGAAAAAAAAAAGCAAGCAAATAAAAAAATCTATTTTCCTTTTAACTAAGAAGTGATTCCCCCCCGCCCCGCAAGTGGCCCATTTTCTCTCCCTGTGATTTCCTGCTTTTTTAAAAAAAATGAAGCCATTTATATTTAATTTTACTGTTTGGCTAGCACATTGGAAGAAAACAAATAAAAAGAAAGGAAATATCTATGTGAAGCCTTTGGTTTTGATTTTTTTACTCCTCTTCTTTTGTGTTTTCTTTCTCTTTTTTCACTGAAAAACACGACCAGCTTTCCACTAACGTATGCCATGACTCCCAAAACCTTCCCGTGATTTGTGTGAACTCAGAATGACGCCCCTGACCGTTTCCAACACCCCTACGTCTCCAGATGGATTTTTAGTGAACGCCACTGGGATTTGCTCAGCATTTCTGCAAACTGCCCTTAAAAAAAACCCCAGCCCTGAGCCGAGCAGCCGCCCGCCAGAGGACAGCGGTGGAAGGAGACCTCCCACGCTTCGGCCACCGCAGCACCGAGCTCCTGCCGCCACCGCCACCGCTCCTAAGCCCCTTGGGCAGCCCCGCAGGCACGCGCATTGCGGTTGGGGGGGTTCGAGGCCGCGAGCATTCAGCTTCCAGCAGCCGCGGGGTCAGCGCCTCCCAGCTCGGCAGGCTCTTACCACTCCTGTTCCTTGGCATTTTCATTAACTGAAGATTGCGAATGGGTCAGCAGATCTATACACTTTTTGTATTCCCTCTGCTTGGTTTATTTATTTCTTTTTTTTGCAGGATGCTGAATAACTAACCTTTTCTTCAATAGATAGATTTAAAAAAAAATAGGATCCATCACACAGCAGCAGGATAGCCTTGCTCTGTTTTGACCTTTCTGAAATTAATTTCCCAATCTTAGCTTTCAAAATCAGAGATTGAAAAGACCTATTAGATCAGCCAATCCATCTTATCACTAGTACGGCAGCAAGCAGAGACCCCAGCTAAGTGCTCCTCTACACCGGGAAAATATTCTGGAACAAGACGGGGCATGAATTTAAAGTGAAATACCTGTTCCAGAATATTCTGCACATGGACAGGTACTCCGGAATAACTGCAGCTTTTCCTGAGTTTGCTCATTCGACACCTGGACCCAATCACCGTAACGGGGTAATGGGGAATCCCATTTTAGGATAAGAGTACCTACCTCTGGAGCTTTTTTTCTGGGGTAGCTACGGGGAATAATCCACCCTGATCGTTCTCTCCCCCACGCAGAGCTATTGCTCACAGAGCAGTATCCACCCGGGGAGGGGAGGAGTGGAGAGGGAAGGGTGCTAACCCAACTGCCCAGGGGAGAGCTGCCCCCAGCCCCTGAAGGTAAATTCACTCTCCACCTGCAGAAGCAATGATTGACTTAAAAGATTTGGGCCAGAAGGATGAAACTCTAGTCTGCAGCTACTTAAGGAGCCTGCGATGTTAAAACACACCTCTCCCAAATAGCAATTTAGCATCTTTGCCAAGTGGCACAGGTCTTCTCAGAGGATCGGTACTTATCCACACAGCAAATAACTGGCCACTCTGGGGTAAAACCCCAAATCTCAAGGATCTGCACCATGCCTCCCTGGTGCCAGGAGCCTGAGGGCACAGCCAGGTCCAGCTGTCCCAACCAGCCCTCCCACGGTCAGGCTCCCGGTGCTCCATGTCCCTCTCCTCTTACTCTCCTTGTTTTTACTAAATACCTCATCGTGTTATTTTTGTGGTATTGCTCATTCTGCAGTTAGTATTGCTCTGTCCTATCCTGGAGCTCTGGGGGTTGTGTTTTAACGCCAGCACTGCCAGCCCTTGGGGAATACCTTGAGGGGACCCTGAAATGCAGCTCTGATCTGGCAAGGGCAGGGACGATGTCCCACCTGTGAGAGAGCCTGCCAGAACAGGCCTTAAGGGAAAGTAGTAATAGATTACATAGGGGACAATTATGAAATAAAACACCCAAAGGAGATTTCTGGCTGGTTGACTGCCAGAACAGCGAGGTTTTATAATGCTTTTAACCGTATCTAATACAACAATCTAGTAATTTTTTTAAATCCCACAAAAGTCTGCTCCAGCGATACTGTGTGAGCATCACAAGTGAATCACCACGGTACAGAACAGTGTTAAATCCTCATACGTCGCTGCTTTTCATGTGGCAGGTCGGTTGACATTTCACAGGCAGGGGTGCCCATCAGTAGGATCGGGCTGGGAAGGGTGGAATCACGAGATGTCATCGGGGTCAGGCTGGGAAGAATCCCAACCCACCACGCAGCAGCAGTGCGGGGCTGTCACTATTTAAGGATGCTAAGTGTCTCTGGGTGGTGAAAAGGCGGCAGGGTTCGAGAGATGCCTGTACTGGGTACTCACACCAGATGGGGATGACGAAGCCCTTTCCAGCCCACGGCCTGGAGTCCTGTCTCGCTGCCAAAAGGAGGGCAGCAGCCGGCTCAGTCCTCCACAGCCAGCAGGAGACGGGTGCTCGCCGGGAGCCTGAGAGCCCACCTGCCCAGAGGAGATGGGTCACCCTCTGCAGACCTTGGTCTTCATCTCCAGGCTCTGCAAACCCACCGCCCACTCTATATGACACGAATCCTGCCCTTCACTGCCCGACTATACCCGTGAGGCTCGAACATTTAAGACGCAGCATTCCCAGGCAACCTGCCTACCTCGGCTCTTGGCAGCGGCTGGGGATGGTGGACGGCATTGCAGCCGCGGGGGTTTCAGCAGAGCAGAGCAGTGCCAAGGGGTGTCCACTTCTCACAAAGAGCAAAGCGAACTAGGCCAGCGTAGCGTTGTGGTAAACCAGGTCTTCTCAAATCAACCAGATTTACTACTTTGATGATGCTACAAGTGCAGTCAATTAATAAAAAGAAAAAAAATCCCCCCTGCCAGCCCAGCGCAGATTTGTGTGAAGCATTTCACAGCAGCCTTGGGGGAGCGTTTGCGCTATAACGAACCAGTCCATGTGCTGCGCTGATTAAAAAACAGATACCTTGCAGACCTTGAAAAGAGGAGGCAAGTGTTAGCAGGCCAGTACTTTGCGGAGGGTCCCCGGGGACTGGCACGAAGGCTGATGCCAGGGGTGGCTTCACCCAGACTGGAGGGAAATCCTTTGGTGCAGACAGCAGAGGAGACCCCTCCAGCGGTACCACACCGAGCCCAGGTGGGGCATTGCCTCCTCAAAGGGATGCCACGGACACAGGAGTAGGGAGGGGCGCCACCAGCGATGACAATTTATGCTGCTGGTAGTAAACGATACCAATGCCACGACAGGCTTCGGTCTAGGAGAGGGGAGAATGCATTCAAAAGTGTTTGAAAATGAGTTTCTTGCTATCAAATTCGATGGCAACAAGCCTCAGCCTAAACCTGCAGTAAGTGTATTCAACAAAGAAAGTGTAAAATTATATAAATATATATACCAGTTTAAAGCCCTTTTACATTTTCTATGAAGTGTTGTGGTTTGGTCGACAACTGCAAGTCTTTTTCCATTAAAATGCTTCTATTACGCCTCTGCAGTTACTGCCCTTCTCCAACATCATTACATTGTGAGGAGCTGCCACTATATCCATACAATGGGGAGAATCAAGAGCACACAGATAAACTGGAGCTGCAAACTTTGCACACTCAACAAGTCCTCTCCGCAGACAATTAGGGCCAGAAGATAAATATTGACACATTAGACTATTTTCCTCAATTTGTTTTTTTGTTGATCGTCTGAGCGATCTGATGGGGCAAAATTCCACTTTGCCGATATCTTGGATTCTTGGCTAATAGAAACAAATAAAAGTGAAAGCTTCTGTCCACAATGGGGTAAGGAGCATCTATTGTTGGCAGGCACTAATCGGATTAAATTGGCTCCTGGCTCTATTGCTAGGAGGCTAACTCATTCCTAAATTTTTCCCATCTCAAGGGGATGTGTCATTGTTGCCTTTTTTTTTTTTTCTTTTTTTTTTACTATTTAAATCTGACGGATAGAAATAAGGAACGGCTTGAGATGACGGCGGTGCCCGCCGCCCTGCGAACAAAGAGCGGGGCCGGCGGCGGCAGAGACGCAGTGCAGTGTGGTGGTCCGTGCTGGCCAGAGCTCCTTCTCCTGGCTGGAGCCGCTTTGGCATCGCCCCCGCCGCTCCCCTCTGGAAATGGCATTTAAACCCAAACGCTAACACACCCGGACAGGGAAAAACCTCCCGCTTTCCACGCCGGGCTGCGCTCAGGTCGTTTCCCATTAGCATTTTAATACGCACCCCTGGCATCAGCCCGTTAAAAGAAGCAAACACGTTTATGCGAGCGACCAAAAAAGACGGCCTTAAATAATGTCGCCTTTGGAGGGAGGCCCGCGAGCCGCGAGGTACATTTTTGCCCACAGTCTGATAATTTTCAAAGCTATTGGCAACCTGGGAATTTTCCTGCCTTATCACCAGGGCTCAGCTAACTTCACTAACACTAATCAGAGCTGGAATCATTCATTCAAGGATTGCATGATCATGTTTTTCTTTAGCGGTGACAGCTGCCTGAGCCGTATTAGCAATGCAGATGAGTCAGCCTAATAGGTTAATGCAGAACACGCGAAAATTAGGTTTAATCCCCAGTGAAATAATCTAACATTTTCACATTTCTTGATGTTGGGATAGAGACATTGGTGGTGACTCAATTAGGTGTAATGTAGATCAAAGCAAATTTACCTTCTGGCTGAACCTTCCCCATAGTTTAGATAGAAGAATATAAGGGTTCTTTACTAATTGGCCAATGGCTGTGGGGAAAATTACATTAAAAGCACGCGTACCGCAAGAATTGCGTTTCGGATTTGGACCAAGTAATGGCTGGGCTTTGCAAACACCCAGGCACGTCGTTTTGCCAGAAACCAGCGTTTTGTGCATAGCACCTTCCAACTCCCAGCTCTTTTCAATGCAATGCTTAGAAATGAAGACTTTTTTTTTTTTTTACTCTATTCATTTTTAATGTCCCATACTGAAATATCCCCAGTGAGGTTTGAAAGAGCTTGCATTATAAAAGAAGCATAAAAGACAAAAAACAACCAAAACCCAAACCCACCAGTGTGTGTCTATCTAATGTTTTCATTCTTGGGGAATAACATATCAAACAGCAATCGCTTTCAGTCATAAAGGGAAGGAAACAAAAAATTACATGCCCTCAGTTGCCAAATTATTTTTTGCCTTGACATCTTAATTCTTAATCCTTGTGTGTGGTCAAATCAGTCTACTATAGACAACCAATCAAGCAATTATTCCTAAATTATATTTGCCCAACTCACATTGATTGGTTATTCTTTTCTTATTGGGTAAGCTCATTAATTCTGAGCAGCTTGCTTATTATGCTTTCCACATCATTTTCTTTCTGAGCCTATCTACTCACCCCAGCCTGCTGATGTTTCAAGATGCCATACAGAAAAAAAAGGCCGAGTGATCTATTGCATTGTCTCTTCCAGCAATTACAATTCACATTGCTGATTAACTTTGATGTGAAAACTAATGAGATAAGGCAAGTTATCAAGGCGGACCTGATCGTCATCTCATTTATAAAGCATTTGCCATCGGTGAATGACAAAAACTAATGAAGATGTATCTGACAGCAGGCTGAGCCGAGGCAGAATTTTGTTTCTCATCAGCAAGTGCTCTGCTTCGAACTCATCAGTCTATCTGAAACATGTGGAAATTAGCTTAATAATGAAAACACTTCATCCAAATAGACAAATGTTTACATTAAAATAGCTACATGATAAATAGATGTTAAAGATTTTATGCCTTCTTGAGTCTAAACAATGGAGCACAAAATATGTTCTCATATTCACTAAATCATCCCTATAAACCTCCACACGTGCTGCCGTACCTGCAAGTTCCCCGCTTTATGGCTCAAAAATATTTCTGGGCTGCGGTTCATCCTTTTGGAAACGTACGGTTTGGGCTGTAATTAATTAATGCCTGTGCAGTGCTAGCTGGCAGGAAAAAGGCAGAAGGACCTGGCAACGACGGAGTAGGGTAATTGTCCCTGTTCGGTAGGGACCAGCACGAGATTTGGGTGCACGGAGCTCCCAAACGTACATTTTTAACAGTACTCTAAAAGAAGCAAAATACGATGTATGTTGTGCCTCAGGAACAAATTTATGCAATGTATAAAAGGTATCATTTTTTCCCCAGACATAAAAATATAAAGTACCAGATATAATTCGTGTAAATACATCAGCATTTCTTGCCCCAGCCACAGCTGCCAAAAAGTCTCCTGCAGTATCAGTCTAGTTTAGAACTGTTCCTGATAAAAGGGAGGCAGGCAGAGCTGCTCCCATTTTTGGTGTTGTGGCTTCAGTATATTTATTTATGAGAGACTGTTTCATATTTGTTGTGCATTATTTCAAAAGCTTATACTATGTCCAAACGTGTCCCTAATATGTTCTTGTATCTGGAATAAAATATTTATTAACCATCTCAAAAACCTTATTTTTAATAAAGAGAAAGACGTACATATGTAAGGCAGAATGGTGAAGCTCTCACTTTAAAAGTTATTTTCAAAATTCTGCATACTTCAACTAAAATAAACAGTTGGTAAAAGATTCTCTTCTATTATCATGTTCTTTCTCCTGTCTGAGGGAGGGGGAGGAAATCGGCAGCCTGTACCACTGCCTCCTCTAGGAAAAATAAAACAAACAAAACATGTCACTACCGAGGTAAAAGGAATTTTAAAAACTATTTAAAAAATGGTTATCCAAGTGGACCAAAAAAAATTACAGACTTTCCAGAAAAGCTGCAGGAGCTCCTACAAATTACGTACACCGACAGCTCCGTGCACGCACATGAAAGAAGCTCAGATCCTGACCACGTTACGAACGTAACACCCGTGCAATAGGAATCGCGACGGTGCCGGAGCTTTCCGAGTCGCCGACGGGTGCAGCCCCCCCGAGCACCCCCCCAGCGCCGCTGCCAGACAATTCCCATCTTACCATTCCGATCATAACGCACTCGCCAACTCTCATTCCTCGTATTTTGAGGACATCTGAGGTCCAAACCCGAGATACCCCGAGCAGATCAGCATTGTGTGTCACAGATTAGCCCGCACAAAGAGCCCGCATCCCGGGAAAGTTAAAAGAAAAGCCTGTTATAAAGCTCTAGCAACAAATTACTACTTCAACTCTGGATTAAATTTAAAAGCTCTTCACAGAGCTGCAGATAAATCCTATATATTAGAAGAAACCATAAAAGTACTTGTTCAAGAGCTAAAGGCACAAGTGGAAAGTTGACCCCAAAGATTTTTTTTAATAGCCTGCTAAGTTTATAAAATTTCTCAAGATGTAGAGAGAGGGTTACGTTACTTCTGTAATACTCAACAGCGCAAAGCTAACACGTGCTGGTTTGGCCGATTAATGACGTTAAGACAAATCTGTAGCAATCAGTGCAATTCATTAAATGACAGGAACGTTTGCTGTTTGGATTTGTGGGTTTTTTTGTGGGAGGGGGGGTTGGTGTGGGTGGTTTGTTTGGTTTTTTTTTTGCTTTTAGTCAATCCAGCCAATGAAGCAGAATGGTTTCTCTTTCACCACTCATGCACACAGTGGGAAAAACATTGATCCCATCCTTATTTTCCTTTTCACATGGAGCCATATGTACAGGTGCACAACCACATTCCTCCCAACCTGGTGCTCAGCATTTACATGAAAATCCCCAGCAGCTACGCTGAAGGGTGAGGATGGTCTCTAAGTGGTCAGGACGCAGCATTTTCCTTTTGGTTCATAAAAATACATGTGATCTGTTCACGTTTTAGCTTTTCTTTCTGCGCATCCATTATTTTATATTTCTAAAACACAGGGCTCGGACATCGCCGTCGCTTCGCTTGGTTGCTGTATATGTATACATACTTATATCTGCATCGAGGGACATACAGAGAAAGGAATGCTGCTCCTCCCTCCCCCTCCCCGTCCTTTATCCCGGTAGCCTATTTTAATAAATAATTATAGGCAGCTAAAGGATTTGTTCACTCCAAAAGGTCTCCCCTTCACATTTCTCAGAGGTTCAGCTCAAGGAGACACCATGATAATAAGGCTGACTCAGGATCCCTACTTCACAATGTCATTATGAGCTAGCATTTAAAATGGAAAAAATATGTATATTACACCTAAAAGCGTTACAAGGTTACAGTCTCGTCTCCGAGAATATTTAGTGCTGCTGGGAAAGCAGCGCTGTTGCACTGAGCAGGAGGTAAAGGGGAGAAAAAAAAACAAGAGAAAAATCCTTTCTGAAATGCAAGCTTGAAAAAAAATGTTGGGAGCAAGCACGAAGTTCATTTGCATTTCCAATGACTAGGACTAATCCTCCAGTACTATGTTTATATTTTCCTATTACTTTTCCTAATTATCTTCTCTTTTTGCTCATAGCTTTTTCTCCTCTCTCTGTTCCCTGCTGCTCGCCTTTTCCAAACACCCAGCGTGTCCTTGTCTGGCTTGGGGCTGGCTGACCAAGGGCTAACAGTGGCCCATCCGTGCCGGTCCATACAGCCCCTCGAAGCTGAGGGGGCTCGGACGGGTGATCCCCGCCGTGCTGCCGCCCTGCAGCCTGCCCGGGCACCCACAGTAGCCCCTCTCAGGGCCTGGCTGCCCCGCCACGGGTGCCTTGCTTCGCCAGAGTCTGCTAAGGAACTGAAGTCGAGGGAGAGCAGAGGATTTTTTGCCAGGTCCCTGGGGCACAGTCCAGGCAGCGGGCCCCATCTTGGAGGGGCTGCAGGGTGTGTGTGGGGTGCCCCCCTGGCAAGGGGCATCCAGGACTTGGGGACCTCCCCGGGATGGGGGAGGCTGCACCTACCCTCCATCACCCCCCGAAAGCCACCGCTGCCCCGGGAGCTGCAGGTGGCACCACCGACTGAGACTGGAAAACAAAATAAAACCAACCGAGCCCCGTCACAAGAGACGCAGCCACCCAACGCGGCTTTTATTGAAAAATTAAGCTTTATCGTCATATTGAGACCTTTCTAAAAACTAATGCAGTTTAATCTTTAAAGCCCTATTCAAAATGGCACTTAGCTAAGAGTTAGACATGAAGCTGGAGCTATATCTTAACGTTAATATACATCCTCTATCTTTGACAAGTAAATTACATTACTAAATGCCTGTTTGAGACCAGCGACTAAACTGCCATTTCAATATTATCCTAAAATTTGTTAATAGCAGCTCTTTCAAATAAATTATTAAGTGATAATGAAAAAAAGTGCCACTTTGAATTTATATATATTTCAGCAGAGAATAATGTTTTATTTAAAATAGTTACAGTGCGCCTTTTGATTTAGAGTTTAAAGTAAATAATATTTGTACATCTAAAACATACTCAAGACAAATGAAAAGCCTCTAGATGCTTTTGTATGAGATGCTGAAGAGCTCTACAAACTTAAAAGCACAACCTCAATTAAGCCCATCTTCATCTGGAAAAAAAATTAGCAACTGAAAGCTGAATATATTAGATAATGCACACTTGCAGAAGAGCATTCTCTTAGCAAAAAATTCTTGATAACCAACCTAAAGCTGGCCTTAGAGTTGCTCAATGCTAATTTTGTTTGAAACTGTTTAACTAACTATGAATAGATATCCATATTCAACAAAGACATAATTAATGGCAACCTTTTCTTCTGCTTAGAAGACATCATAACAAGCAGAAAAGTACAAAAAGATTTTTATAGTAACTAATTTAAGGACAAAGGGTTGACCTCTAGCATTTCATTAAATAAACTGAGCGAATAAAAGAAGAGTGACAGTATTCATCCTTGTTCAATTCAAGCAGCCAATTTCAAAATGCAAATCATAATCTGCAGATGTTGGAGCCTGATATATTTTTTTAAAATATCATTTGTTCAATTTAGGAACATCAGACATCTGAATTTTAAATAAAAATAAAAACCAATTCCCAGCTTCGGTTTTAGGTCTAGCATGACTGCACACGCAGTGCTGCAGAGGTCTGTGGATGAGCCGGGGCTCCCCTCCCTCCCCGGCCGTTTGAAACTTGCTGGGTAAACCATTCATTTTATATATTATTTCCAAAACCTTTTAATGGAGAAGTTCTATTAAGCCGCACATTATTTCTGATTAGCATGGCCAGTAAGTGCTGCTGCATTTACAGCCTGGGTACGGAGGATGAGCAAAGCCACAGTCCGAGCCCACTAAGCTCCTCCATCCTTCCCACCCCACAGAGGCCTGGCCAGACGCGGCCCCTGAGCGGCACATCAGCCCCGGGGTCACCAGAGCCTGAGACCTGGAGGGTGATGGATGCAGCCCCCAAACCGCGACACGATGGGGCTGGTCTGTGCACAGAGAAGAGCATCCTTGCTCTGGTCCTCAAAGGCAGCCCCTGCCGGGGCAGAGATGTGGTGGTGCACTCTCACCAGCGCACACGTGGGGAAATTTTGTTTGTTTGTTTATTTTGGCCATTTAAACACACAGACCAGCAGGATGAGTTTCTGGCTTCACTGAACTTCAGCATAGGCTACAGTGGACCAACACAGAAGTCTCCTTGGCGAGTAATTTCCTTCCTTCGTTAAGAAAGGGAAAATATCCCAGGTACCCATCACATGGACCTTATTTACCGCTAAAGTTACAATGAAGAACAACATCTGTAGAAGCACGTATGTTAATTAAATTGCTGTTGATTAGAACTCATCAGTGATTCACGGTACACAGAGCAGAACTGAAATACATGGTCAGGCGCATTGCTTGGGGGAAGAGAGCAGAACTGTGCCGTGGCTGGCCGTCAGTGCTGTCTCGTCCCACGTAGAGCAGAGTAATTTCTGATATTCAAATCACAGTTTTCTTGCGACACCCTTCAAAAGTCGCCGTTCAGGAGCGGCTGGCCCGCCCCGGCCCCGCCGGCGGCGCTGGGCACGGGGAGCGAGGAAGGGCCGGGGTCTTGCCAAGCGCCTGCAACCCTCCTACACAAACAGACCCTGCAGCTGTCGCGGGGCGAAATAAATGACTTCCGGAGGGTACGGAGAATAAATGAATTCATTCATGCAAAAGTGAAGGGGACATTGTTTTCCTCCTTGGAAAAAAAAAAAAAATCCCCAACAACCTATATATTAAGGTATCAATGAACAACAAATTCATTCTGTTATGACACAGGAAATCCAAAACAGAATAGGCTGCAAAGCAAACTCGATTTATCTTTGCCACACATGCAAAAAAAAATTTCTCTTGTTAGCTGTTCTGATTAGAGCGTTCTTTGACTGGCGGTTTTGGCTCACATGCCTCTTGACTAGCGCTTAGAATTCAAGCCACACATGGAGAATTTTTTGCCGGTGCTTTAGCGGTTGATGCTAACTTCTTAGATTAAGACTGTTTCCTTAGGTTTATCCTCTTCAGTGACAATGTGTGTACAATACGCCTTTAGAGCATATTTAAAATCAGGCTGCAGATGCACATAATCTCTGTCTTCCTGCATTACAAACAGGAGACATGGAGGTTTTTTTTTTTACAGGGGAGAGGAATTACTCATTCAAAGAAAAACCGAGTCTTTCGTTTTAATTTTGGCAACCTTCATTTTTAAATTTAAAAAAACAGACAAAATGGAAACTGGAAACGCAGACTCAAACCAGACTGTATTTCTCAAAACAAGGTAGTCACCAAGGGCAAGCAAAAGACCAAGCCACCTCCACCAGCCCCTGGAAGCCTCCATCCCCTCCCCAGCTCCACCATCTCTGCCAGCTCCTGCCACCAGCCCTGAGCCCACCCAGGGACAAACCCCGAGCACATCCCCGGACCTCGGGAAGGACAGAGGTGCGGCGGGTGCTTCTGGCGCAGCATCTCCTGCTTCCACGAACCTGGAACAGACACTGCCCATCCGGTCACAGCAGCACGAGGGGCACAGGAGGGGCCAGCCACAGGAACCGGGCAAGACCTTCACCCAGCTCCTGGTGTTCAACACCCCTGTGGGCTTGGCCCTTGGTACCTGCAGGGTTATAGTCCAGCAGGCAGCTCTCCATCCCACCCTACTGCTTTGCAGAGCTGTTCCCTCCTGCCGCTCCACACAACCCCTCGGCACCTGCTTTTCTGAACCCACTCTGATTTTCTGTTCAACACTATCAACCCAAAGTGTGGCTGATAAACAAAGCCCATACTGCTCTTATTTCTAAAACATTTACGCTTAGCTATTTTTCCTAAGTAACATAAAAAAAAAAAATCTCTTAAAAATGAGTGTAACAGGTCGAGCCTGCTATAGAAATGGAATTTGTACACTTGCACACAGCTGCAAGAAGCACTTGGCTTGCAGGGGAATAATCCAAAATGTTTTAATTAGGGAAAACAACAATAAATAACAGAATACGAGCTCGGATGAGAATGCTTGAAAGTAAAAATAACTCAGAAATATGATACACGTTTGTGCTCAGAGGGGAGATCTCCCTCCAGAAGGGCAGACATGAGCATTTTTTGCCCTGCCCAGCAACGCCGAAAGCAGGCACAAAGCATTCCCTGGTGCCAGCGTGCCCTCCCGAGCGGGCCAGCCCTCCCAAATCAAAGGGGCTCTTTAGGAGAACAAGCCCAGGCCATGCCCGGTGCATTAATGCGGAGCACATCTCCGAACCCATGTGCGGCCGAGCCAGGAGCCCACCCCTTCCGTCAGCTGGTGGCTTCCTAAGTGTCCCAGACAGCTGCACATCTGTCCACGGCGCCCCGCGACGCCTCGTCCTGCCCGGATTTCTTGGGACCGCCGGCTCCAGAGGGGGTCCCTGACAAAGGCAGGATGCGTCCCCGGCTCCGCGCCAGGATGCGGCTGGGCTCGGGGGGCCGGGGCCAGGCAGCGCAGTCCTCCCCGGCCGCTGCTTTAAACCCATGTCACGCTCCCTCGACAACTGCTCCTCTGTGCTTGTTTGAACTGTCCCTCCCAATTAGCGGTAATAAGTGACTCTGTAAAGATGAGCAAACACAGCGCATTCATTAGCCCCGGTGGCCCCCTCCCTCCCCGGCAGCCCCAGGAGATCCCCAGGGCACCGCTCCGCCGGCGCCCAGAGGATGCCGAGCGCATCTCGCCTGGCCTCAACCAGCGCCGGCAAAAGGCAAATTAATGACAAGTCGCTCAGAGTTTGCCTGAAATTATTTTATTCTGCCCATCTACCCAAGAATTGATTACTCTCAGCCTGAAAATATGTTCAAATCAATACGCTAAAACCAAGAGCAAAAAAGACATGCTCTAGCCCCATTTATTTAATCCACTTTTTTGAGGAACGGCACATAATTTACCGGGTAGGAATTGCTAAGCCTTTCCAGAGCAAGGACTAATGACAAGCTGTGGGAAACCGGCACCTCCATCCATCTCCTGGCCGAGCCACGGGTCCCTGCGCCCGCCGGTCATGACCTTGGTGGTGGTGAAGACCCCTACGGTGCCAGGACATGCCCTCCGGCCATCTCACCGTCCTTGCCAGGCAGACAGGTATGGAGGCGAAGCACATCGCTCAGGGTACCAACCAAGGAAACAATTTCAAACCTCCCATTCAGATCAATATTCTTAAAACCATAAAGAAAAAAAACAACACCACCAAAAAGGACAACTGGCTGCCCAGGTGGCATATCCCAGTTTACTCATATTCATGCTTCTCAGACCCTTTTCTACAAGTAACGTGGCCTGTAGACAAACACTTGCTCCAGGCTGCTAAAGCACAAAATAAATGTCCAAAAACCACCCAGAAACAGCCTTGCGTGCTGTTTTACAGCAGCAAACTCTAGGAAAAAGAACGACCACCCTGCAGCTACTGCATGCAGAGACAGGACAAGTGTCCCATTCCCACTTGAGATAACTCCCGCCAGGCATTCATAAACTGAGGTACCTGGTCAGAAAAGCAGGAGTGCACACCAGCATTAAAATGCTATGAAATGACTGCCCAGGAGAGACCTCTACGACAGGGCCAGCTGTGGAGGCAGACACATCCTTGCAGCTAGCACAAGTATGAATTTGGGGAGGGGACAGGCAGTGTGCAGGCAGGGCTGTTGGCTTTCTCTGCAGACCTGGCACTAGTACAGTAAGCTAAGGCAATTTTGAAATCCTTGTTAAGCGGTGAGCTAAAAACAAGGCTGAATCTATACAACAGGAACACTGAAATGACCTGAGCAACATTTGTGGGTGGACTCATCATTAGCAGAAAACACATGCATTCCCCAGAGTGCCTGAGTTCAGCTCCCAGAAATAAATGGCACAAAGGACACTTGGCAGGACAACAGTGTGCCACCTTATCATGGGGCTGGGACCCAGGTCTGGGGAAATTTCAACATCACATGCTGCTTCCCATGGAAAATGCTCAAAACCCACCTTGCATATGACACAACGCCCGCTAACTGACCGGTGGAGCAGCGTCTACAACACGCCCCAATTGCAAATCCTCTGCATGCTCCACAGGGTCCTGGATTTTCCAGGGCATTAGACTCTACCCCCCTCAAAAAGCTTCACAGCAGCTGTCATTCTCCTTGAGGGGGGTGGATGGATGGGCTTCTCGGTGGAGACCATCAGTGTCACTCTCGAGCTGTCGGCAGGTGAAGGATGAGGCAGTGCTGCCGGCCCCAGCAGCCCCGCCATAGCTGCGAAAGCAGAGCAGTGACCGAAAGCACTGCCAGCCTACACCCATGGGTTTGTCATTACTTGCCTGAAAAAGAGGTGCAAGAGCAGTACCTGTCACTAATGTGCAGAGGTACAGCAGCACACCTATACGTACACCCATCTGTACGGGCTCATACGTGGCTTCCCATGCTCTGTCACGGGAAGATTCAAGGAAAATACAGTTCAGGTTGCTTTAAAACAAGCATAGTCAAGCCTTCCTACTTGCTACAATCCCTTAAAGCAAACATCTTTACGTAAAACAAAGGAATAAACCAGCAGAGCATTGCAAAATCAAAATCCAGGATTTGCTGGCTTCTCCTGCCAGCTGGTAACTCGGGCAAACCATGCTCCCGCCTGAGCTGCGCTGCTCAGGCTGGGGGCTGCTCCCAGGCGTGCCCGGGCCACAGGGCTGTCCCTGGCCTCACACGGGGCAGCTGTCACAGCCACGACGGCCACAGCAGCATCACGGGCTCGGGCTGCAGAAGCCGTGGGGTGTACGCACAGCCCAGGCCCACAGGCACCCCATGGGCTGCCCTCCCTGGGTGCTCCGCAGAAGCCATCTCCCCCCAGCCTGTGGGCAGCCACAGCAGGGAGAGAAAGTGCCTGTTCTGTCCAGGGCTTCCTGAGAAGTAACGCCTGGCTGCCCTGCACAGCCCCTGAAGGGCATCACCTCCCCAAACCCACGGCAGTGCCAGGCTGGAAGAGAATTACTGTTGGCCCCGTTTCGCAGACGAGACACTCTGACCTGGGGAGATGCCAGGGAAGGAGAAGGAGCCCAAGCAAAAAGCAAAACAAAACGGGGCTTGAAGCAAGACTTGTTGAACCCCAGACCAGCTCCTCTGAGTCAAAGGAGGAAAAAAAAAAGGCGACTTTCTATTCTGAGAGAGGTTGTCCGTGCTCTGCATTTCTGGCAGTGCAGCGAGGCCAGGCACAGCTCGGCCAGGGATCACGTACGAGGGCCAGCAGAGCCGGGAGCAGGGCTCCTCGCACAGCGGCTGCAGCCCAGCTGATGCACGGCCTTCAGCTGCAGTTGGCTTTACTTAGAGGGGATTTTTCTAGACTAAAAATGCTAGTTCTCTCCCATTCAGAATGGGAACATTCATGAAAACGGATCATTCATGATAAATTTGTGAGTGCCAGGTAGTGGGGGGGGGAAATCAGCCCAGAAAACAACATTGCCTTTATTTTTCATCCCTGCCTGCTGAGCCCCCAGGAGCTCCTCCTGGCAGCATCCTCAGCAAGGGCTCTGGAAGGGCCCAGCCCGAACCCAGCCTTCATCAGCTGCATTTGCACAGCATCGCAGGCACGGGGCAGGGAGGCCAGAGCCATAAAGTGATGAACGGCAGGGCCAGGGTACCGGTTTCTTTACTCATCTCCCTTACATATTAACAGGCACAAATCCCCATATGTGGCAGCAATGTAAACTAGTTTTATTACTCAATAAAATATTTGAAACAAAATAAATGGTTTTGTCAAACACTATATCTCTTCAAATAATAATGCATCGGCTTAAAAAGAAAAACAACCAACATTCATATTCTATTGCAAAGTTTTATTTCCCCTCCCAGAGGAGGGGGAAACAGGCATTTCAATTTTGAATTCAAATACTGTATAAGAATACAGTAACTATAGTTCTCAGAGGGTTTGTGCAAATGCCAGCAAAACAAACCCCAAATCAAATTTATTAGCTGGTGGAGATCTCTAACAATTTTACACAGTGACTGATAAAGCCGTCTGGGAATTCCTTTCAACATTAAGTGATTTAAAGCCCCTACAGAAACTTCATTGTCTGTTACAATATATAAAGAGTTTCTCAGTACCGAGCAATGCTAGAACAGCAGCGATCGGGTTGTTTATTATTGCCAGTGTATGTTTTCTTTAATCTGGAAAGCTTACCAGGAATCCTAGCATCCACAGTCCTGCAGAGAACTATAAAGGGAGGAAGTGAAAATTAATTAAGAACCACAGTCTGTGTTTTAAAGGAACTATCTGTATTTTGATTGCAAGGTTGAGATGCTCACTTCTGCTGTAAGTGTGCTTGCAGAAAATGATGCATATCTTATTCCCCCATTAGGATCAGCCATTAAACGCCCACAATCTGCTCCGCACAGGGCACATGTGCACCAAGGAGGACTGTCAGCCCTGCAGTTTTTGGACACAGCCAACTTCCACCAAAATAAATGGGTGCCAGAATTAGGCCGATTTTGTGCTGCTGCGGTGCCAAGCTGCTTTCTCAGGGAAAGCAACCGCGAACGTAGCTCACCTCCTGCTCCAGGATGAGAAATACCCTTCCTGAGGATGAGCGGCGGGAGCACGGTGAAGGCAGAGCCAGTGCCTCCAGCATCCCGCACTTGGGCAGGGGAGCAGTCGCACCGACACCCCCCTGCCCAGGCCAGCTCCTTCACAGCCATTTTTAAAAGCAAAACCAGAAACGCACAACTCTCTAATTGCCAGATTTTTATCACGCACATTCGTAACTGTCATTTGCATTTTAGTTGTTAAAATATTGCGG
>Ga0065711_1032738_pt1 | contig 26765 bp, 13 predicted proteins | sample Hoacrofraction12_FD_59098 | JGI IMG/M metagenome (GOLD analysis project Ga0065711, IMG submission 59098) | Hoatzin crop microbial communities from Cojedes, Venezuela - Epithelial fraction 12 v2 (version 2) | ecosystem: Host-associated > Birds > Digestive system > Esophagus > Crop | place... | reverse complement strand
CCTTCATAGCAGAGCACCCCTTTTTTCCCTTGAGGTGTTTCATGGGTATTTTCTTGTTGGCACCTGATACCTCAGGCACCTCCAGCTCCCTTCCGCAAGACTTCCACATTGCTGCAATGTGCCTCGCATGCTGCTGGGCAACAGGTTGAGGGCTCCTACTAGCCTCCCATCCCTCTAACCATTGTGTATCCTCCCCTAGCCTGTCGCTGGCAAGCCTGATAGGTTCCCCTTCCCCCTTAACCTCTAGTTTAAAGCCCTGTCAATGAGCCCTGCGAGCTCCTGGGCAAAGATCCTCTTCCCCCTTTGAGAAAGCTGGTTCCCATTTGATCCCATCAAGCTTGGTGCTGTGTATGTCATCCCATGGTCAAAGAACCCTAAGTTCAAATGGGAACTTGCAAACTTTGGTTTGCTTGTGTGCCACCAAAATACAAAGAAAAATTGTACTTTACCATTCTGGGGAACAGGCAACAGCTTTAGGCTCTTTGATGGCCTGTCCAAAGGATGTGGGTCATTAGCTCTACCCACCTCTTCCCTGTGTTGGTTTGTGCCTAAGCACAGGGAGAAGTATTTGATTATCTGGGCAGTATTATCTCACCAAATAGGTGTTAACTGTCTGTTCTTGGGAAAAGACATAGTTGGGGTTTTTTTCATACCACTTTGGAATGGGTCTTTTGTCGCTAGTGGTATTGGTATCCTCAGTTTTGGAATGCACTTATTGAGTTCTTTTGTAATAGGCTTGTATATATGTTTGTTAAAGGACTCTGGTAACATAAAACTGTGTCAACTGAAAAACAGCTAAAATAAATTTGCTTTTATAAGCTTTATTTTCCTGATTGGTTTTGTAGGTTTAGTAAAAAAAAAATCTGTGTTTCAGGCTTCATCAGATTAAAAAAAAACACATAGTAATTTAGCTGTTGCAATGCACTTTGGTCTACAAATGTTTGACTTTGATGATGTCTCTTATCTGTATAATTAACTGTTTGGACTGAAGTATCAAAGGATATTGCAGGAGAATTCCAACCCTGACTCAGCAGCAAGCAGCATGGAGGAATTCTCCAAAGGAGCTTTGAAACATGTTTTATCAGACAGATGTATATTATATAGTGGAAGTCACTTCGCTTATAAACTCTGCAAACAGTTCCTCAACACTTCTTTTTTTTTTAATATTTTTGTATAAAACTTAATTAAGCCAGCTAATTCTTAAAAGGCTTGCAGAGAAAACTTGATAATTTTATTGCTTTGATTCTTAGAAACTCAACGCTGCTGAAAATTCTAAAATAATGGTTTTTTTCACTATGGTCCCAAAGAGAGGTGGTGTTTTATAAAACACCTAGGAATAGGCATAAATAGGAAACTTACGGGAAATCATCAGTGCAGTAACATTCTTCATGTCCTTAACTTTGAGCATCTTTACAATTTGATTAAAGTCAAGGGGCTCAGTCCTACAGGATTCTGTGATAACAAAGCTTGAATAGCGTATATGTGAGACGATGTCAAGTAAAACTAACTAGATCTTATGATGAAGTAAGAATATGAGTATTTGCAAAATTTGTCAAATATACTGTTAAAAAAGCAGGTACCATAGGCATGAGTATTATGTACATGCATATACAGAATAAATATATATTGTATCTTTTACCTTTTATCTAGTATAGGATATTATATGTGCGCATACATAATACATAGATCAGAGAACACAAACACAGGGAAATAAGAATAAGCACACAATATAACTGGTTCCAGATTAGCATTAAAATCATAAAAATACTGTACCCAGGGACTTTTTTTTAGAATATTAAAAAAGAAACCCCAGATTTAATGTAATTTTTTGAAGTCCTAGTTGAACAATGAACTTCGACAAATATTTCAGCCCAACTTTTTGAGGTATTTGGGATCCTCGTTACATGATGTTGTTAGCTATGTAATTTATGGAATTTGGGTTGAAAGTAACAGTTCTGTTTAAAAATGTTTGTCATTTTTCCAGGTTGTGAGTGGAAGTTCTGAAAGTAATTTACATGTTATTAAAATTTTCATTAAGTAAAAAGGAACTTATAGGGAAAAGGATTATCGAAGGCAGAATTTCTTTCAACAAAATAATATACAAATTCACTTCATTACATTTCTGGCACTCCTTTAGATTGGGTGTAAATATTACATAAAAGGAACAAATCTGAAAAATGTGTGTTATTTGTGCAGCGAGAAACTCCTTTGGGGAACAGTAAATTAGAAAGACAGAGAACAGCTTGCATTTCATACCTCTAATAATAGCATATATCCAAAAGATGCAGCACAAGTTTGTATGTTTTATAGTCCATTCTTTTCATATGGATAGCCTTGCTGATATTAAAATATATCTGCAGCAAATTACAGACTGATCTGTTTAACAGCAAATAAAATATCTTACAGAACTGGCTCTGAACACAGGAAAAGTAGGCAGCTGCCTGTGATACCAAACTCCAAAAGGCTTCAAAATATCCAGCTCCTTGTTGCCTCCAGAGCAATAATGATGACCTCCAGAGGTCACTTCCAACCTCAGCTGTTCTGTAATGGCACCTACTGCAGCTGACAGATGGGGGGCGATGGGTGGAACATAGCCTGCCTCCAAAGCAGCAGTTGCCTTCCCTGTCTCTCCTGTGCTGCTTTCCCTCTTTCTTGCTCTCACCCCTTTTCCACGCTCAGCAGTAGCAAGAACATGAAGTCTGGTTCTTCCACAGCTCTGGGCCCAGCTGCATGCTTTCTCCTTGCTTTCCTCTCCATTCCTTGTGTAGCAACGTTCAGTTTTGCCTACCCAGCTGAGAAACCTTGAGTTAGCTCTCAAAGGTCGTAGCATGTTCCCAAGAAGAGAAGGGCAGCCTGGCCCTACCTGCTCTGGCTTTTGTGGACCTGCAAGGATTTGACACTAGGATATTAAATGAGTTCTAAGGAACACCATGAAGACTCTGTGTTGGCATTCTCTGTAGTAAGAATTTGCCTATTAATGCAGGAAAATTTACTAGTACTCCTTTTAGTTAGTTGATTCAAGCTATATTCAATAAATGCTCCCAAAAATCTTGCTATTGTATTTATGAGATAGATTGATTATGTTATACCACATTTTGGATAAAAGAGACCACTTATATCACTGCTTCTGGTGAGGATCTCTTGGCTGAAATACTGGATTTTGTAGTGTTACTCAGCAGTTTGTTTCAAATTAATCTCCTGTTTACAAAGCTAAGGACATGTCCTGTTTACAATGTCAAACCGGCTAGATTTTCTTTTGGGAGTTTGGGTTTGGCTTTAATATTTTTGGTAGTGAATAAACCCTACATGATCTCAAGCTTCCTATTGTACAAGAGTAATCTCCAGTTTCGTGTTTCCTTTTTGATCTGTGGCCCACGCTGTGAAGGCCGACATCCCGTATTTCTGCTTTGGCAGTCAGAGCTTTGCATACTTGGAGGTGGTGCAGGAGGACACATGTCTACCTTCTGGACAAACTTCCTGCCAATGTATTTCGTCTCTGCTGTGCATTGGGACTCGATGATGTTAGACTCTGTAAAAATATTTATTAAACACTAGGTCCGTGAAAAACTTCAAAAATAGCCGTCTTGACCTTTGTTACTCTGAAATCAGTGACAAAACTTCCATCAGCTCTCAGTGCAGCAATGTCTGGCTCATAGTTTACATGAATTAATACAGGATGAAAGAAAATGCTTAGGAATTCAGTTATGAGTTTGTTATAGAATCATAGAATCATTTATGTTGGAAAAGACCCTTAAGATCATCAAGTCCAACTGTTAACCTAACACTGCCAAGTCCAGCACTAAACCATGTCCCTAAGCGCCACATCTACACTTCTTTTAAATACCTCCAGGGATGGTGACTTGACCATTTCCCTGGGCAGCTTGTTCCAATGCTTGACAACCCTTTTGGTGAAGAAATTTTTCCTAATACGCAAACTAAACCTCCCCTGGCGCAACTGGAGGCTGTTTCCTCTCTTCCTTTCATGTGTTACTTGGGAGAAGAGACTGACCCCCCGGGTTCCCTCAGCCGCTCCGCATAAGACTTGTGCTCCAGACCTTTCACCAGCTTCATTGTTCTTCTTTGGAAGCTATCCAGCACTTCAGTGCCTTCCTTGTAGTGAGGAGCTTATGTAGGTAAGCTTTACAGTACTCAAAGTTAAGATATTCTGTTAGTGTCCATGCACAGAAAAACCCCAAATCCTTTGCACTGTTAGAGATGAAGTGTTAACTGATGTAGTAACAGAATGTGTAGCGAAAGTACAAAACAAAGCCTCGTGGGTTCAACGTGTCCGTCTGCTCTTTCTCCTGTACTGACAATCTTGTGTGTCATCCGCAGGGTATGCTACAAGAGACTTCAGCTGCAGTACATGTCTAAACAAGACTTTAAGGAAACCTGTCAGGATTTTTCAGTGTTTTGCATTGTTTCTGTTTGTTTTTAAAGAGGCTCCAAGTATAATATGCGTGGGTTTTTGTTATTGTTTCTTCTTGGATCAGTTGCAGGAGATTTTTCTCATAGTTGTATTTCTAATCTGATGTGACTCATAACCAAGTGGATTGAGGATATAGCAGAGACCCAGACTGGTCAGAGGGAAGGAATAAAAATAGGTAGACAGAATGTTGATTACCAGAAATATTGTGGAATTGTGAAACACTTTATGTACCATTGTGCTCTTAATCTTTCAACCAGGAATTTGCTTGAAAGATAAATCTTTTGCTTTAGCAAATCGGTGGCAGACATGTTGCATGAAAATGGCAAGTAGGTGGTAAGAATGCCTTTGGATTCTTTGTGGAAGAGGACCAACTCAGCCTCTTAATTATGATGTCTCAGCAGGGATAAACACTGGTAGGAATGACTTCACTAGCGCATCCAGATGTCAGTAGAAGTTTTTAAGACCTCATCACAGAAGCCTACAGAGAATTTGCTACTCCAGAATTGATGGAAAGCCCCAAAGTTATGGTGCTGGTTCTTTTCCTGGATCAGGCTGTAGGCCTTTTCCCTTGCTGCTGTAAGTCGCCTTCACGTTGCTGTGTTAGGTTGCTGAATGTTTGGAAGTCAGCACAGGGGGATGCTGGTTTGCTCCACTGCTGTCCATGTGGTATGACCTGGGGCTCCCAAACCCCTGTTCCTGCATGTATCCCTGTTGTTTTGGTAGGGTAGCTATGTAGTTGTGAGATGGGGAAAGATATTCTTTGCTGCTTCCATCCTCATAATGGCAGAGAAAAGTTCTTTGCTTTGTTAAACTTGGTTTTATTTTTGTTTGTAATTAACACTTGTCACCCAGGAGAGCTTAATGACATGCTATGCATTTCTCACCAGTTCCCATCATTCATCAGATCTCGGAAAGTGGGAGCCAAAGTTAACCTTCTAAGCAAGAGCTACAATTCCCACACCATATAGTAGCAATCTGGCTGAGCCTAGTATAAATGTGATCTGCTTTTTCATAATTAGTACCTCCAGAGTCAGTTCTCCGATGGTACACACCACGTTTACTGCACAGTGCACTCAGGGTGTCTTGCGTGGTGCCGCTGAGAAATGGATGCAGCGACAACCCCACCTTTGCAGCACCCTTGAGTGATGCCAAGGTTTCTTGGGTCTGTCCTTGGACTTGTGTAGCAGAGCCAGGTTCTGATGTTACATCCCTGTTGTAGTTTAACCTGGCAGCTGGCAGCTAAGCAGTAGGCAGCCGCTCGCTCACCCCTCGGCTTCTGCCCCAGCGGCATGGGGAGGAGAAATGGATAAAAGGGAAAACTCGTGGGTTGAGATAAAGACAGTTTAATAAGGCAACAAAGTAAATAATACTAATACAACTACTAATGGTAATAATAATGCTAATAATGAATATGCAAAACAAACTATATACAATGCAATTTTCTCCACCGCCTGATGGACAATTCACAGCCAGTCCCGAAGCAGCATTCGTGGAACCCTGAACTCATGGATTTTGTGAAATTTCGCAAAACTCCTGAAAAAGACTGAATTCCTGGAAATATTTGAACTCCTGCACAAGAGAGGATTTGAACTCATGGAAAAGAGAAGAGCAGATTCCTGCCCCCCAGCAAACCTCTATTAATAAACTTGAGCATGACGTCCATGGTATGGAATATTTCCATTGGCCAGCTTGGCTGGCTGTCTGGCTGTGCTCCCTCCCAGCTCCTGCACACCTGCTCATTGGCTGAATATGAGCTAAGTCCTTGATTTCATAGCAACAACTGGAAACATCAGTGTTATCAACATTCTTCTTGTACTAAACCCAAAACACATCAGTAAATGGGAGGACAATTAACTGCATCCCAGCCAAAACCAGGACAATCCCCCATCTCCATGCATAGAGCCTGCCTCCCAACAGACTTCAAGACATGAGTAATTCCCTTGGCCACATGACAACATGGAAACAAGCGTCACTCCAGAAAAGAAACTTGTTTGCACCACAGAGGAGCATCATGCCATACTCCAGTGCACATCTGAGGACCTGTCCTGGACCGGCATCGTTCCCACAGTGGCAAGCAGCGGAGGATGAGAAGTGGACCAGTATGGCTGTTCAGCCTGCTCTTTCCCCAGTCCCCTAACCAGCCACAGCACGTGTAGCAGGCCTTCACTGGGCAGCATTCATGTGTTTGATAACATTTCTCTGTGGGCATTAACACTATATGGTAATACATTCTGTTTCATTGTAGGAGTCAAGCCCTGACAGCTTGGAGAGGCAGAAGTGCCACCCCAGCAGTCCTTACCTTGTGGGCAAAGACTGGAGATCCTGCCAGGGTGCAGCCATCCTTAAAATGCTCTGTCCTTGCTGCCTATGCTGTCCCACCTCCTGTCCACTTTCCCACTCAGAGTTGCCACCATTTTTGCAGGCTCAGAGCTGTGTGACATACTGAAGTAAAATAAGAGGGCATGTGGATGGCCGTTTTTGGAGAACAGGGAATCATACAAAATGACAGTGTGATGTCCTGCATAAAAATTGAGTATTTTGATTCTCACGTACTTGCCTGAAAATAACTCCTGTGGCGTGCGAGTTAAATGAGTCTCCCCTCCAAAGAAACCCCAGAACAAAACAGGGAAAGGTGTTTATCCTGGTTTTGTTTTTTTGCATGTTCCTTGGGTTTGGTTTCATGTAGTGCGTAAGGAAACAGAGGAAGGCCGTGAAGAAGAAATTGTAATGACTTGATATATCTGTTCAGTTTATTTTTTTGAAGAATGACTTTAAAGGTTTTTTTATCAGTATGTGCAGGATATTTTTCAGGACTTGCAGGTGATGCCTTTTATTTTTGTACAAGGACCTTGCCTCAGGATTTCTCTCTGCAGCCTTACAATGACATTGCTGTTTCCTGATGCTGCTGCTATTTTTTGTGCCATCACAAACTCTTGCAGGACCTAAAGTTAAGCCTTGTCAGAAAGACTGCTTTTCAGCTTACCTTAGGCAAGCCGTTAGTCAAAATACTGACTGAAGAAGCGTCCCGTTTTTCTTACCAAAGAGAAACAGAATGTATTTCTATATATGCTTTTGCAATGAAGTGATTGCAAATTTAAGTACAAATCACTGTAGTTTTAACAGTGCTTTTCTAGCACTTCATATTCAAAAAGGCCTTCAAATATGATCAGCCAAACCAGAACAGAAATACCCAGAGCTGCCTTGTTTCTTTCTAGAGAGGATAGCCAGCCTGGTCACCTAATGTGGCTTCTGCTTCCCTTCTGTTCATGGGGGCGGGAGACACTAATTTCCTCTTCTTATTCATTATAAATCTATATTGTTGATTTTTTATTTTTATTTTAGATTTACTGTGGCTAAAGAAAAGCCTATACTTAAGAGACAAAGCAGCATGAACTTTACAGTATTATCATTATTTTGTTGGCTTGATGCTTTTGCCAGTTTAAAATTTCTTAAAATTAGCAGAATAGAGGATCCGATGCCAGCGCATGAGTCCAGGCAGTTCTGTAAATTGGTTTTGACAGAGGTTCTTACCCATGCAGCAGCAGCTGGCACAGCTTTTCAGAGACCATGAGTGGGCCTGCTGAAAGAGCTGACTAGAAGAAACCCAGGGAGTTCCCTCTAGAGATGCAGCTGAACTATGAGAAAGCTACATGCCACGTCCAAGATACACTGTGCTTGCTTATGAAGGATACTAATAAAGAGTTCATACCCCCAATGGTTGCTGTATGATTTCATGTGCAATGTCCATTTTTTTCCTACACACATGTACCATTTTTGTTAAAAAGTTTGTGAATTTTGACTTTTCAATGCTGACAGAAAAAGAAAGTTGAGAACAGACTGACAATACTGGGAGCTCATGATTTCTGGTACCTGTCAAATCCCTGCATTTACTATATTGAAAACAATGCACTGCCCTTGCAAACTTCTTGCTAAATATTTGCTCTTATAACAAGGCAAAGGAAAGCAACTCAAAAAGAAGGAAGAAAAAAGATTTTAGCAACAGAGACATTTTCATTTCAGTTCTTGCCAGGACAAAAAAAAAAAAAGCCATTTCCATATGACTGAACATTTGGGATTAACCTCAAACATATTTAAAAAATGAAATTCAACGTCACATTAGGTACAAAGTGGGATTGACTATACAGCCTTACGTGTACAAGGTAAAGAAAACAGAAGAATTAAAAATGTTATCTTTCCTATTGTTAGATTCATTGTCGGGCCAGATGCAGCAGGACTAAAGGGCGAAATCATGCAAGTTGAGCATGTGCGTTAGCAGCCATGTACTGAGTGTCAGAGGGAAGATGGGGAAGGCGCTGCCACTTCGTCTCAGTTTCCCACTTAATCTTCCCCTTGGGTGTACACACACAGTGCAATAGAAAGGTTGTTGTTGTAAATAACCACTAAGGCACAGAGAGGTGGAAGAAGTTGGGTGGTGTGTTAAGACTCCTCCCTACTCCCTGCTGAAGTACCTGCTCCGTGTCACGCTGATGAAGATCGATGGGCATCCCCTCGTTCCAGTGTGTGCTGGACGGGGCTCCCTCCTGCCTCCTCCCCTCTGCCCGAAGAGCTGAAGCCACAGCTTAGCCCTGTGCTAGCAAACAATCCAATATATTGCCCCGTGTGACTTTTTGCAGTTCCTCCCTGTGGTACTGCAGCGTTTGCTAGGAGAAAGAGACGATGTGTTCCGTCTCTGTATTCCTCACTGAGCCGCCTGGGAGAGCCAGCCACCTGCACCTCAGGTGAGGCATACATATCTTCTGCGTCATTTTGTGTCTGCGCATGCCATTTTCACTTCCTGCAGAAGATGGACAGTGGTGTAGATCCTGTCTTCACCTTACTCCCAAGACTGGGAATAATGCAGTTTTAAATACTCTGTCATTGTGCTCAGTTTGTACAAAAGTGATTTACTGTAACTGTGACCTTATTAAGGTAGTGTGATTTCAGCTGCAATTCACCTCTTACTAATGACTGGTAAATAAAGAGCTAATCTATTTTACAGCTTTTGTGTTGCAGAAGTTCAGGTATTCAGATAACTTAATTACCACCTAATTTCCACACTACCTTGAATAGTTGCTCTAATCTGACAATTTTGAGACCTCTTTGCTGAGAGGAATCAAGCTGTAGTGAAGCAGTTAGTGCCACTGCATTTTGAGTGAGGTCCATGTTTCCAGTATTGACCGGTATTCCTAGATTCATACTCTACAGATTCTTATTTGACTTCTAGTAGAGAAAAGCAGGAATAGAGCTGGCTAAACTATGTATAAAACAATTACGGCTTTTCTCCCTTGTGGTTGGCAGAGGAGAAAGGAATATTACAGAAAACATGAGAGCAGCATCTTCATGTGTGCTTTCCTCTAGATCTGGTATCTGGAGTCCATCCTGTATGCAAAGAAACAGATGTTTGAGGAATCTGGACAGAAAACAGTTTCTGGCATTGTGTCTCACAAATCCATCAGGATCACTCAGTCAATACTGGGGCAGCAGCTGAATCCATCTAATTTTAAGCACGTAAATTAAGAGTTACTCTTTTATAAGCTGTATTATTCTCTAGTGGTTACTGTCTCTCCCTGTGATTATTCTGGCATAAAATGTAATGAATACACCCCAGACAGCTTCGGTTGTCTCCCCTGGGAGAAATCCTCTGGTGCGGAGGTGGTTCAGGCTTGCATTCACGCTGCCACTGATGGCAGTGTTAAGTGGAGGTCTTAGGGCATCTCTGGAGAGATTTCTGGTTTCCAGCGCTCTCAAGGATGCCATGCAGTATTACTTGATTCTAGTGTAAATATCTGTGTTTCCATAGAGCATTCTGTGCTCTATGGAACTCATGCTGTAACATTTGTGTTTATCTCTAACTCTATGCTGTAACATTTGTGTTTCATTCCTTCGACTCTTCTTGCCAGAATAATTTCAGAACAATCATTTTCTATTTGCCTCTGTTTTGAGAAGAATCCCTTCTACAGAGCAGGTGACATTATCAGCCAGGGAGAAGGTTCCTGTGTGACTTACAGTTAGGATTTCTCTCCAGTAAGTGCAAATTGTTATAAATTTAGTTAGGTCCACTATCCCTGGTAGTATGGATGGGATCTAAGCTGATGCTCATCTCTGATTGTCTGGGACCTAACTGCAAATTCAGGTGTCCAAACGGTGCAGTTTTGTTAACAGGCCCAACAGCCTTCTATACAAACTGTGTACAGAACTTTTCATTGTTCTGATGATAGGCACGGGAAAGCAGGTCACGCTTTTTTGCTTCTACAGTTTTGGTGCTGTCTGGACATAAAACTTTTATAGTACAGTAACAAATGTATTGTTCTCAGCCATAATCATGTTTTATATTTCAATGAATATCTTTGTAAGCCTGTGTTGATTTGAGGAATTGGTGTCACATGATCTTGCTAAAATTAATAGCATTGTGAAGGTCTATTTACTTTTTGTATTGTTTACATCTGTTGCATAGAAGACTGAATGCTCATGGGGCTGCTATGCTCTGGAGACTATTCTGCACAAATCTTCATAAAATCTGCAAATTTTTCTTTATGATTGGTTTTTGAGGGAGTTTCTTCCTAAATATAGGGCTCGATTGTGTAATAAAAACATTGGTAATCAAAAATGCATGCTTTCTAGTTTGAAAAAGAAACCTATGTCAAATCATGACAGCTCATTTGAAGATATGAGCGAAATGTAATATTTTTCAAGATATAACACATAGTACTGGCTAACTGCCAAATGCTGTTTCATTGAGGTCTGTCAAATTCTACTACCTGAAATATTGCTGGTTTCCTAATTGTGTATGGAATTGAAGAACTATTTTTATCCCTTGAGTAACAGCTCAAATTTTGTATCAGAATAGGATGCAGTTCATTAAATACCCATATTTTCTATATTTACAGTAGATTGAATGGTGGTGTTGGCATTTTTTTCAAAATCTTGAGACTTCTGTTGCTGCTGTACAGAAATTTCACTTTCGTTATTCTTGGTTTCAATTTACCTGGCAAGCGCAGAGTAAATATTCTGTTTTCATTTTGTTTAGTTCACTCAAAATTGAGAAATCGGTTTGGGCTTACAAGAAACCACAAAACAAACAAAACACGAACAGAATGATTTTTTTTCACTTTCAGTCCGTAAGTAAAAAACAACTACAAGTGTGTGAAGTCAGCACTGCATAAAAAACTCTCCAAGAGACAAATAGGAACATACCTGCACAGATGCTTTGAAAAAGATTTAAATTTTCACTTCATTTGATTTTGGGGCCTATGAATCACTTCAGAAATATGGCTGCTATTGTGTGAATAGGAGCAATGGGAGTTCATTAATAGGCAGTATTTCCTTTATTTACTAAGTCAACTTGAATGCAAAACATGTTATGGTACTTCTTTTTCTGATGCTTTCAACACAATTAAGATAATTTTATTTAACTAAGAGCTATTTAAAATGCTGGGATATGCACATTTTAATTGAATTCTGATTTCTATCCAAATGCAGCTTGATGCAAATCTCAGTCAAAACAATCATTTTCATTATTACGAATATGTTCTCTGACATCTTAAAAAAATCATAAAATTCAAGATGTGCAATAAATTTATGGTGAGACAAAGTAGCTTTAACTATTATTAGACATAACTCATCTTCCTAGGGAGCAGAGAGAATTGCAAGATCTTGTGCTAAGTTATATTTAATTGGAGACAAATATGTTCTTAATGGTTGTGTCTTTAAATATTCTTTTAAAGCAAACAAACCTGAAAACTAAAAATGAAATCTCAGATTAAAGATATAAAGATATAAAGATAGGTTTCCTACTAGTAGCTTTAAATCCCAGCTGAAATCTCAGCTGTGAATCAATCCATCTTCCCAACTCCACAGTAGATCAGAAAATATGTCATGAAGTCAGTCACTCTATCTCAGGTCCTGGCTGCAGGCCTTTGACATGCGTGTGCGTGTGTGTGTATGTGTTTGTATGTACATCTCAATGTATGTATGTATGTATGTGTTTGCCTTGTGCTTAAGGCATTCTTACACGTTTACATTTAGATTCAGTCTGCCTTACTATGTGTTTAAATGAGGCAGAAATATAACTGGTAGAGAAAAAAGTCCATTTTACCAAACTTCTGTGGTTTGAAAAATGGGGCATCTTGTTAAAGCTTCCCGTGTAATTGAGGAGGAGAGAAGGGCACCTGCAGAGAACCATTCATCCCATTTGTTTCAGATGTCTGCCTTCAGGTGGGATGAATTACCTTCCGCGTGTGCCACCCTTTTGCACTCCATACAGAGCAAGTCGAGGGCAATGAAGTCACTAGCAGAGCAATCTCAGAGAAGTACCTAAAAATATTCCTGTTTTTATCACTCTCTGAGAAATGCGACTTTGGTCTTCTTGATCTCTTCAAAATACTGCATCTTTACAGTAAGATTAAAAATTTCTTCAGAGTCATGAACAATGGCATTGTACTAGTTATTTCTGACTTGCAAGTGATAGCAGTATGTCACTCTGGGAGTGTGAGCTTCAAGAATAATATTCGCTACTACTGCTTTTGGGATCAAAAGTGGAGGGTTGACACTACTGTGGGAATCAGGGTCGGTTTAGGATCAGATTTGGCTTCTTCTTTTTTTTTCCCCGGATCTGTTCAGGCTGTTATTAAACAGACTTAGACCAGCATATATATTTGCGCAAGATCCTGCGTTAGCAATTTTTTATGTGTACAGAGGTCAGCTGGGATTAATATGTATCGCCCTTGCCAGCTGTTTTAGACCTCATAATGGCACTGGGCTCTGACTCATGGAGAATTAATTTGTCAGAGGTTTCTGGCAGAGACTGAAATCTCTGCTTGTAAGGAAGCCTAGCTGAAGGTATACAGTCACAAAAGTTGAGCCAGAGGTTGCTGCAGAATTGGAAGTAGTGGAGGGAATAGGGGTTGTTTGAATGTCGACTGCAAACATCATTAATCTTGTTGTGGTATCCTAGGAAGGTACCTTTGGGTGCAGGCTGGTTGTATGAATGCGTAAGTGCAAACATGAACCTACACTTTTTGAGCCCATTACCTCTCTGAATCTTTGCAGTTGTGTTTGTCTCACTGCTCAGCTGAAGCCTCTCTCCCTTCTCCCTCTTTTCCTTCATCCTGACCAAACCCACTCAGACATAATGCTGCCTTCAGACCTGTGCCTGCAGATCTCCTCCCTGGACCTGCAGCTGTAGCACGGGGGGGTCATTGACTTCTACATGTGTTCCAGCACCTCAGGCTGTGTAATGGGGGATAATTGGTGGCTGTCTAGCCCTCTCATGTTGTAAGATACAGTTTTCCCTTGTTGATCAGCAGATGTAAAAGCAAAGAAAAAGTAAACAATCCCCCACTTATTCAGAATTTAAGATGTATTTTCTTGCTTAACATAAACCTGTCTAAATGCAGATATAAAATGTCTAAATCTTACCATGTTAAGGCCTAAACTTTATTTAATATATTGAATTCAAATAAAATGTAATTCTTCAGACAGCAGAAGTAATGCAACCTGATCTCTTAAGGCTTTGTACCTCATTGGTAGGCTGTGCTGTGAAATGTGAGCTGCATCTGAAACTTTTCCAGTGTTAAGGCATACAGTAATGTTCCTCCTCTGGATTGCCTGCTGATCAATGAGGATAAGGCTCATGCTACTTCCCTGCTCCCAGGGAGGCATTAATACAGTCTCTCTTCTCTCCATTTTCCTGACTGTCTTCAGAAAACTAACAGAACTGAAATACCTTTGAGGCTTTTATCCTCAGTTTAGCCAACAGATTCAATAGTTATTAGGGAAGCTCACAAATGGGAATATAGGCACAGAGCAAATTCACACTGGTGATGTTATTGAGCGCTAAAGTATTAAAAAATAGATTCTGTGTATACCTTGAAGTCCATTTATGGAAGCACTACAACATTAACTCAGTCCTCAGTGTTGCCTGAGCTCTCATCCCACTGGAGTGTGGGATAAAGCTAGCAGGGACTTCAATGGGAATAGAGTATTGAGAGCTTTCAGAAATCCCCATCCAGCCATATTTTTATTTCTCAAAGAATTATACGTATTTCAGATAGTAGAATTTAAACACATAAGAAAGTCAGAGTCATAGGAAGTAGGGAATTTCTCTTCTTGAAAAAGGAGTGTCTCTTCTTGAAAATGGTAATAGTCAAAATGATGAAAGCAAGAGTCTGTAGATATTCTGTGCCATTAAGAATGGACATAAGGTATGTATATCTAAACTTGCCAGTAAAGGTAGTTAATGTGTGATTCCCATCTGAAAGTAGAACATATGCATAACATATACATTATGGTCTGCATGGGAGTAGTAGAGAGGTAAATCACATTTTCGACATTAGACTAAGATTTATATCTTTGTAGGAACACTATGAATGTATAAGATTTGGTTAGTGTTGTGCAATGTCTCTGAATGCAAAACAATTGCAATTAGAAACCGAGTGTTTTCTGGACATCCAAATACTGTTTCTGGTTCACACGTACTGCATTTAGAATACAAAAAACCCATCATAGCTCAGTGTGCCCCGTTTCGTCCTTTTTAAGAGAAGATCGCAGCCCATTCTTATTCAGCACTTTACATTATTTCCTTCCAACTGCTGGTGTTAAGAAAAAGGTATTTGCATGATTGGACTTTTGTCCACATAACTTGTGGTTTAAATGGTGTAATTATTAATCAGTTTTCTTTTCAAAATTAAGCTTGAAAAGCTTTAGATTCTGATACACCAAAAATGCAAACGTGAGGAAATAGAGACATGTCCAGTGGGGACTTTAAGTCTTGCTTTTTTGATTTACAGCTGTGAGGTATCTTTTTATTTGGGTAAACAAACTGCACAAAAAAGAGATATAAGAGCTAGTGAATAGAAATGCAGAAGTGAGAGGGTGTATAAATAACAGTAGAGAACAGCTAAAATGGGATTATTTCTTTGACCCTCTTTGGGGATAGATGATGGAACCCGATTTAACTGAAAAACAGCGTTTCTGCAGAGGTCTTGTAAGGATTTATTTACACAATAAATTCACTTGCGAAAGTTCAAGTGGTAGAAGGCCTGATTCAGAATATTTCTACAGGGTATTTGATTGCATCTAATGTGAGACAAATGGTTTAATAAGTTTTGAGCAATGCTAAGACACTTCTGGATTTGACCATATGCCCTGGAAAATAATGACATTGCTACCATTGTTTCTAATGTGCAGAACCTGGTCCTGAATTAAATTGCACAGAAACTATCACTAAATTAACTAAATGTTTCTAGGGCTATGAATCCAAATAAAATTACAAAAAAATATAATAAAAAAGATGTTTTCTTTTGTTATCTAATATTACAAAGCTGCTTATGCATGTTGTAGTTTTAGGTTGCCCTCTGAGGAACTTGGCACAAGTACTATCAGAAGAAAAGTATCAGACTGAATAACTGATTTGGCCTGTCCCAGCAGTTCCTACCAAGACATACAAACTAACAATCACGAGAATTCCTTCTTGGCTCTTATTATTGAGCTTAGATTAAACAGAAAAGTAAAGGCAGATGTGTAGAATATGTTGGAGATAATGATTTGGACAAGCAGTGGCTGTTTGTCCTCTCCTCTGATTATCATCTGTTGACAGACTGAAAAAACTCACTTGGATGTTGTCTGAACCAAAGGATCTCAGCATCAATCATCTTTTGGTCTAAATAGCAGCCCACTGGGGGAAAGGCTAGTTCAGAATGGAGGAACTGAATATAATAATAGCATTTTGTATTTTCATTTTAGTCTGCATCTTGAAGTATTTTAACAGGCATTAAAAATAAAGCTAAGGTCCTTATTTCTCTTCCTGCATCTCTCCATCTTTCACTTGACATCTTCATGAGTTTCAGAACTATTAGATGGCTTTCTTCTCCTCCCTACTGACTTGATCTTAAAAAATGCTTAGAGTTGTGGCTCAGATATAGCAACAAGTGTAAACATGTTTGATCCTGGGAGTAGATTACTCCATGTCCTTTACTATTTGCAAGCCTAAGGTCTCTCTAAGCTATAGTCCACTTTCAAGGGTATTATTTGCCTTATGACTGGAGTCTTCTTATCTCGATTGTCCTCTCCCAGTCTTCGACTAAACTATTTTTGTCCTTAATTTCTCTGTGCAGCTCATACCCCTTTCTAGCCGTCGGTAGGGGTAAGTAGTGCCTCACGCTATCCAGTTTGTCTTTCACTTCTCATGCCTTTTTTTGTATGCTATATTCTGCTAAATCCGCATTTTTTTCCTCAGGCCTGAATCTTTGCCCATTAACAGAGCTGTATCTGTCTTCCTACTAGACAGTTTTCCTAACCTAATTTACTGCTCTTCACATTTCCTGTGGAATCTTTTGCTAAATTAATTTATTTTATCAACATAAAACGTGTGCTGGTGTTTCACCTCCATCGTTTTTTAGCTTACACTGCAGTTGGAATGGCTGCCTCAGTCTAAGTCCCTGTAGACAGGTCAAAAGAGCTCCACCTTAAAAATAATACATGCTGTGCTACCGCTGGTACTACTTGGGGGCTGTACCAAAGCTGATTAGCAACCTTCCTGTAATTCTGGCCATGATTTGACTGCACCAAGCTTATGTCTGTATGCTCCCAGATGAACTCTGTCCTCTAGCTTGGGTGGTTCTCTTTCTTTGGAATTAACTCCCTGGTGTATCTACAGAAAATGATCATGTTGCATATTGATAAACTGACCCTTGCCAATAGGAAGGTGTCCGAGCTGTTTTGTTTCCTGGTCCCTTCTGGAATGCAGAACTTCAATGCTGGTCTTCAGTTTTCACATATGAACACTATACTGCTGTACAAGTCGTGGCAGTATGTTAAGAGTGGTTACTAATGAATACTTATATAATTATAATTATGATGATTATATAATTACTAATTAATAGAGAGGGCAGATATATTAGTGTTTGGGTGCTAAGTTATTAAAATGCTTTTCTGAGTGACAATAAGTTGTTTTGTGAGCAGTGAACCAATAAATATTGGTTTCTTAAGCATTTTCAGTCTTTACGGCGAGAACTAGTATGGATTCCCTAATGCCTGATAAGGGTGCTCCCATTCTGGTGGTGTCATTTTTCTAGCTGCCCTCCTGTTTTCTCTTAACTTGTATAAATACTGTATCTTGCAAGCTCGCTTCCTATCTCATAGTGGTTCCATTTAGCTTGAAGGTTAGAAATTCAGTAGTGGGGACTGACAAGCAGACATTTAGACTTAGTGTGTTCACATGGGAAACCAACTCCATAACTGTTTCCCTGTAAATGTGCTGACTTGATATATCCCTTTCTATACGGAATGTTAGTGTGTGTGCTTCAAGCATAGTATAATTATTAAATTATAGCTCACCAGGTGCAAGTCTCACATGCTTAAACATAATAAGATAGTTTGACAAAAAACATATATGACTAAAGAGTTTATGTGGAAACAGTTTAAAGGCTAGTTTCGTGCCTGTATGAAGGACTAGCTCTGTCTGTTTACCATGGTCCTTTTCAGAAAGTGCGGGTAATGTTGATATTCTTGAAATATCAGACATGTACAACCAATTGAGGTGGTTAAGTGTCAGAGCTCTAAAGCTTTGCACCTCTTGGATCTCATGTTGGCTGAAGTGGAAGTGGGCAGGAGCATTTGACTCTTGTGATATACTGGGTATTAAATACGTAGCAGAATTCTCCATCAGAGTGCGTCCTACCTTCCAACACCCATTTTTGAACCTCTGCTTTTTAAGAGCTTTACTTTTTGGCCCTGAAGCAAGACAACACTCAAGCATGTGTCAACTTCTGTCCCGTTGACTTCAATAGCATTAAGCTTCTTTGTGTCCGTGCATGTACATTGTAAACAAAGGTCTGATTGCAAAAGTTATGGAAACCAGTTGCCTAAAGGTGAAAATCTGCTTCAAGATGCACTGTCAAATCTTCATATTTAGGAGGTCACAGAATGTGCTGCTACGTGCCAGCAGCTAGAGCTAAGGGGGCTCTCGGCAACAGTTTCGTGTCACTGCAAGGTGAAATGTGACCAATGTTTGCATTTGTTCAGAATAACCTAATATATTTGGTATTATTAATCTTTGGTTAGTTTTTTTTTTTTTTTCTATTGAGACGAGCATTGTGGTTTAAGAATGAAGAAGGCCAACATAAACAATACGATAAAAGAAGCATGAATACTTTTTTAGGGTGGAAAGACTTTGAGGAATCTTTCTCTTACACTGGAGCCTATTTACACTCCATCTGTGTATTATCATCATTCCCCTTGTGGTTGCTGAGCACCATGTGGATGTTGAGCTGAGAGACTTGATCTCACCATCTCTCTCAGCTCTGAACAAAGGCTCCATTTTTTGAGTCTTCAAGACCTTTCTCTTGTTTCGTGCCACTGTAGCTTGAATCATTTCAGCAGAAGCAGGATGCTACAAAGGAATGGCCTGATGTGTTAGACCTGTAATGCTGACAGTAGCCTTTCAAATAATGCCATTGTGGTGGACTTACGGTATTGTTATAAATGCAGGTTTATTTATCCCAGGGTAGTTATTCTGCAGGAGGGGTTCCTGCAGAACTTATAAGCAAGTTTTAGACCAGAAGAAACCATTAGATTTATTCTGGCGTTCTTCATTAAGCAGACTATAATATTTTGCCAGATGATTACTTGATTGCAGTGACACATTTCTGATTAAATTTAGAGCAAATTTTTGTTTCATGACATAAAAACCCCATATTTTTAAACACTTAAACTTGCTGGAATTCATTGTTAAATTATTCCACCAGTTCAGAGTTTAATTTGATCATATTTGCAGTCTGGATTTTTCTGGACTTGTCTGAACTATAACAGCCTGCTGTGCCTCAAATACAAATATTTGCAGTAGTGGCAGTGGGAACAGGAGACGTCTACTGGCTAAGAAAATTTTCAATATGTGAATTTGCTCTAGTGTGAAAGACTACTCCCAGCTTTTTGAGGCAGTAAGACAAACTTGTTCTTTATGTCAGTTTTATACACTTTTGTAACCTTTGAGGCTGACTAGAATTCAGATTTTTCAAGATAACTTTGCACTTTAGTAATAAACTTTAAAATAAGATGTGACATGAAAGCAATAGCTGTGCTATACCTATGTGAGGTATATCCCAGGATGATTTCCAGACTGAGAGCAGCTTATGATTTACTGGTGAGAAGCATAGTCGTAACACAGCTGCTTTGCTTTATGTCTTGGACCCTCCAGTGAAGGTTGCTGTTATGAACAAAATTTATGCCCCCTGCCACTTTGCTGGATCTGTTCCTTTCCATCTGGGAGAGCTGTGAAATTAGCTATTCTCCAGCTGGTAGAAGAGGACCTGTATCTCCTGTCTTCCACCTGCTAAGGTGTATTGTGTTCCCTTCAACTTCTACTCCCCTGTATCCTTCTTACTGCTGAAGAAAATCTCACATAAAACTTTGGAAGTGTGGACCCTTATGATTCATGCTTATCAGCCCCTAGAAACCTGAATTTCTTTGGGACAGCAGCAGATCTTTAGTTCTTTAAGCCATGGGCTCTGTAAGATGTCATTTTACGTGTAAAGTCTTTTTTTTTTGTTTTTTTTTCCTTTCCTATCATGATCAGAGCTCTTTAGTTTGGTGACTGTCCGCATAGGAGCTCTCTCTGCAGTGTGTTCATTGTCCACATTTGGTGTGGCTTCTTGAGCCATGGTTCACCCCACGTGTAACCACTCTGTGAGCTGTTCGCTCTTGCTTAACAAGCTTGGGGTTGTGGTAGAGTATAGGATGTCATTCTGGAAAAAGGACATTGTGAACTTAGCTGGAAATTGTATTAATCTATTAAATGTTTGAATGAAGCTTTCAGGGATCAAGTTAATATTCCAAAAAATTTGAGACCCTTGCAGATTCTGGAAGGAGTGACTATCAAGTAGTTTCTAGGAAAAAAAAAAAAAAAAAGAGTAGATTGTGGAAGTGGCAAGCTTTCTGGTGGGAGAATATTTCCAGTGTTGCCTAACATGCCAGTGACACAATGAAACTTTGGCAGAGATCTCTCTGTGTGCAATGTTAAATATTATGCTGGAAAATGCTAGTATGTGTTGTCAGTTAGTGATTACAGGAGAAATTCTGATGAAATAGTGTGCCAGAAAGGATAAAAAATAGAAAGTGATATCATCTTGTTTACAGGGAGATTCAGTAGAATGCGGACTTGCAGGGGGCTCAAAGGCACATCCATGTGCAGATGTTCCCTGAAGCTGCCTCAAAGCTGTTTGTTTTTTTTTTTGTCCTCGTTGAAGAATGTCCCACTGAAACAGAGCAGAGTTGATGACACCTTTGGATTCATCTCACTCAATGATTTAAGCAGTGTGCATGTGAAGCTGGTCGTCTGGGTTCTGTCTGTAGGCAATGAGCAATGACAGGCTCACCCTGAGAAGGCTTTACCCCACCTCACACTGATGTTAAGGCAAGGTGATATTAATCCCCTTTGCTTTCCTGTTTTTTTCAGCTAACCTCCTGACTGTCCTGGGGGACTGGTTTTGCACAACGGAAGTCTGCATCCCTCTAACTATTAGTATTTCAGAGCACGCTAGCTATTTCTTAATTTCCATTCAGTGGAAAACTTTAGTAAGGGCATTTCCTTGATCTAGGACCTGTCTTCTTCCTTCTTTTCCTTATTTTATTTCCCCTGCTCCCTATGGAGAATATATTAGTTTACATTACTTTTTTTGACTTCATCTCAGTCTCTTTGTAAATTAATATGCTTATGTGTTGCTCTGAAGAGCATGTAGAACACGCTGAATGTTGCACAACTGGGACTAAAAGTGGCTGGGATGGAGGACAGCATGGAAAAGCTTAAAGCTACCATAAGCTTCCGATTTCTGTGTTTGTGTCTTGTTGCTAGAGAGAAGTTAATGTGTTTAATATAAGACAGATAAGTCTGTGAAAGGACAGAGAGTAGAGGATGCATGAGAAATGAAAAATAAATGGGAATCCAAAAAGCCTGCTTCCTCTTCTCCCCCACCCCCCACAATAATTTCAATAGCCTAGATTAAATTTGTCTTTCCTTGTAATTTAGCAGAAGGGACTCTGGTGCCTGAACTCTGGTACAGCACAGGCCAGAAAAAATCATGCAGCAAAAGTGATTTAGTGTGAGTGATAGCAGAGGCTGCACAGTGGAATGAAGGGACTCAGGTAGGTGTGATCATGAGTGACCTTCTTCCTTTAAAAGTTCTAGCTCCTGGTTGTGCTGTCTTGCAACTTCCTTAAACAGTGTGGCAGTAAGTAAGAATTTGAGAGATGGGTGTTGTCAAATAAAATTTATCTAAATCAGTTTGTTGCACTGCTTACTTCAGGTTAAGCAAAAAGTGAAGCCATCCTGAAGAACTATAATGTTTTCTTTCTGTAATAGTGTTAAATAAAACATTCCGTGTATGTCCTGTGTATTTTGAAATATTTTGAGAGAGTTTGAAAAAGTCCAGTGTCATTTCTTTACGTATTCCTACTTGTAAAAACAACAGCATTAAGTTGAATGAATAATAGAGGGGGGGGAAACCAAAACACCATCATCACTTTTCAATAATTCACTGCCGCCATTTCATTAATTGGATGCATCAGTTGAGAAATGTTAACTGGCCAATTCTCTTCTGTTCTAACATTGCCACGTAAATACTGAAATATGAGATGGGTGCAAAGCAATGGACAAAGCAGTGTCAAAATAATGCTTAGACTTCAACATCATGGATTTTTTTTATATTACATATTTATACAAAAACTTATCTTAGAAATTTCATAGATGTCTTGGGAAAAAATGAACCAGTTCTGTTTTCTCTGTTCTTATGCACTATAAAAAGTTTGGATTAATTTATTAGTCATCGCAAATAAATTAATCACCCTTTACATTGATAAAGCATAAAGGAGATGTACTAATAATAGCTATGCAAATAAACATAAGTGACTCTGGAGGGCATAGGATGAAAACCCTCAGATCTGGTGATTCAGCACCTGGAGCCTTTTTTTACTTAACAGCATCATGATGATGAGTTTTTTGGTTTGTTTCTCCAACTTTTTCTAATTTAGGTCTCCCTTTTCCTACATTCAGTTTATCTCTGCCCTTGTCCTCTCTGTCCTCATCTATTCATACCTTGTGTCCATTGCTCACCCACTCCTGTGTTTTTCCTTCACTGCTTCTCAAGAGCTACACTGCAATGTTAATGGATAAAACACAGTTGTGTAAAAGTCATTCTTAATATCTTTTTTCCCAAAGGAGAATGAGCTGACTTTTAATTTAAAGGTGTCTGCCTTAGTTGCTAGTCTACTACCATTCTGTAGGAGAGATATATTTCTTTCCAAGTAGTGATGGCAACAGCAAGTGGCGACGTTCAGCGGAAGGTCCCAGAGGTCAGGAGGCGATGGGCTGGGGAGGGAGGAGCAGCCTGTGCCGCAGCTGGGCTTGGTGAGAGAGTGTGGGGAGCAGGGCGGGAGTGTGGGGAGCTCCTTCACATGCAGATGTGTGGGAGATGTGCGTTAGACTTGTCTGTCGGCAGCTTGACATGCTAGTGCCAGTCAGTGTCAGGGCTGGGGGGATCTCTGCTGGGCAGAGGATTTGCTTCTACACCCTGTTTCCTACAGTCTGATGTTTGTGTCCTGGGACATTCACTGAAGGTAGGTGTGGTTTAAAATACTTGAAGTTCACTAAATGGCTGCTGCAGTAGCACTCGTTCTGTGAGTAACAGACATGCCTGTTGACATCATTCAGTGACATTCAGTCCTCTGCTTTCCTTTTACATAAGGGAGGGGAGATTGCAGTGCCTCAGGGATGAATGTGAACGTTTCTCTGTCTCATCCTTATTGATTTCCTGTTATAACGTGTAGCATAATAGTGATAATAGCTTGAGCAGACTGTTTTTCTCTAGTAATAAACCATGTGATAAACTACTGGTCTTTTTGTCTCTTAATTTGCCCTGTTGGCAGCCACATTAAGGCTTTTTACATAGCACAGTGATAGCTTTATTACTTTATTCAATTAAAACAGCAGACAACCTGAGTGAAGGATGGAGGTACAAATGTAGTTCACAGCTGATGCCCAGAAAATCTGGTGTCCAGAGCTGGCTGTTGATTCTTACACGTAGCGTCAGCTTTGGGTCTGTGCTTGGCCATTCCAGCCCCTGTGACCACAGAGGACTGGACAGGTAGCTTCAGATGGCTTATCCCAGCTAGTAAGCCCATTTCTCCTTGACTGCAGGGACTGCATTTGCTTATACTCAGTGCAATTTTGGACTAACTTGATTATGCGTTGCCACCAGCATTAAGTATAGAGCTCAGGATAGGTAGGTAAGGTTGCCCAAGGAGCTTGTAAATGCTTTGGTAGTTGGTTCACCCTAAGCTCTGTGCTGCTGCATCTGTACTGTTACAGCTATCCAGATTAGTTAATTTAAAGACAAAGCAGTGGTTTCCAGGAGCTGCCGTTGCTGCAGACCATGGTTCAGTCACATCCGTGTTGTTCAGTCTCTGAGATGAGATCCATCTGGAAGGTCCCGCATACGTAATACCTCATTGCTGGAAGTTTGTGACACCTGGCTTGTGTCCATATAAACGTAGTATCATGTCTTTGAAGCTAGTACTGTGTAAACGCTGAGTAGAATTGGCTATGTCATCAGTTATTCCATGTCACGCTCAAGGCTCTACTGGTTTAATATGATATTTTAATGCAGAGATTTTGTTTTAAAAATGTCAGGTTGCTGTGCTGGAAGCTGTAACAGCCATCTCTTTATACATGTTCCTAAAGAAAAAGTTTTTTTAATAAATATTTTTCATTTGGGTTTGTTAAAGGAGACCAATTAATAATATGTAGCATATTTCATGTTTAAGACATATATAACATTAGCTAATTAGTTGCCTCAAACTGCTTGCAAGTTGGTGACAGCAGAAAGAGAACAGAGGCCAAATGCCTTGTCCAGGGCTATAAAGGGAGTCAGTCAGTGCCTAATAGAAAGTAGTTCCTGGCTTTCCTGCTGCAGTCTCTTGCACACAGAGAGGTTATTTTCAATTGCACAAAGACTGCAACAATGCAAGGGTCAGACCAAAGAATATAAAAATCAGAGGAAATCAGGAGACATTTTCTCTGCTACACTCTTCCAACTTTCAGTAATCAATACTAGGGAGACTCTCTGAGTCATAGTTTACATCCAAACTATCATATTTTACAGCTTGTGAAGAATCCGTCCACTACAAATGTCTGATTGTTTTTTGAACTCATTTAAACTGTCAGCCTCTTCCATATCCCGTAACTGAGCTCCACGAGGTAGTTACGTGCTGTATGGAAGCTATTTTATTTCGCTGGCTGTAAATGTGCTGCCTGTATTCCACAATATCCATTTTCCTCACTGGAACGCGACTTCCATCCTGTCCCTGTGCAGAGGTTGTGAGGTGTCAGGGAGCAGGGCACGGGGTGCCTGGCTGTGCTTGTGCACGTGCTGAGCATCCTTCTGCCTCTCGTCAGCCAAATAGCATGTGGTGGCAGTGACTGCCTGCTCTACTTGAGATTTCCTGGCTATAGGAAAGCAAAGGAAGATCCTTTTCATTTTAACCTCAACCAAACCACTTCTTGGCCTGCGTTCTTTTGGCAGAAAAAGCTGTCAGTGGGACTGTTGCTGACTTTCTGGAATGAGACTGTATCGAATGAAGTGTCTGACCTTCCCCACAACCTCTGTGTTGCAAACGTGCTGTACCCTCTTCAGCCTAGGAATGGAAAAGCATTTAATCCATAAAACCATCAGACAGTTACTTCAGTTAGTTTTGATTAAATCTCCTAAACCTACTTATTCCTGCTAATTTAAAAAGAGAAAATTCAAGTCACCCATAAACAATCTTTAATACACAACCAATTGTACTTTTTATAGTGGCTAGTGATAGTACACAAGGTGAGGATTAATATCCATTGAGATCTGAATGGTTTCTATTGTTTCTTTTTAATACCAGATTATGGTGTGTGTGTGTCTGGTATTGTGTTTTAATGCTGAACTGGTTTCTTTCCCGTAGCCTCCACAAGAGAAACAAGCTGGGAGGGGAGGCTGTGTTCTTTCTTAAACTCACTGTGACTGTGGTGCGTCCCGCAGAGCCGGTGTAGATCCTTATGCCGTAACGGCTCCTTGCAGCAGGAGAGGGACCTTGCAAGTGCAGCAGCATCGTCTCTGCGGGACAGTGTCTCCCCAGGTCTGCCAGCTTTGCTCTGAATTGCTCAAGAGCACTAAAAGCAAATTTTCCAGGTCTTTGCTTGTTGTTCACTTTCTAGGTAGATCTCCCTTTTGTTTAAGGATGGTATGTTTCCAGATCCCTCTTGGTTATTCATAGAAGACCTTCCCCCTTGCCTTCCCAGCGCAGCTATACACAACACCGTGTCTATGCAGCTCAGCTTGTGCATTTCAGGATAGAAGATTTCACTTTTCTCTCCTCCTTACAGAAAGAGGAGGGGAGGTGGCAGGTGCTTCATCTCTTCACTGTGCCGGGCAGCTAGCCAGGCATTCAAGAAGAACGTTTCACCTTTAGAAAGTGTCTAACAGTGGAGGGAAAAATGTCATTGTGAGAACTTTCAGGTGTTTTTGGATCACCACTGGGCTAACAGATTAGGATCTCAAATAACATCTGTAGGCATAAAATGCCTACTGAAAAATCATGTAACTTTTAATAGAAAAGAAGGAAAAAATGTATGTTGCATTTGGAACATGCTCTACACTAAAAAGCTGCATACCTGTTGTATTTTTTATGTGATAGGTCAAAATGCTAATAGAAAGTTTAGCACAGTATAATAAATCCTATGGCTTTTTAGAGTAATTCTTCTTGAACTCGTAACATTTCTGTAAATCCTAGATGTGGAATACCTGTTCTGTGAGACTGCTCTGCTACAGCCTGGCTTGCCTTGTAATGTTTTGTTACGGTGCACTGCTGAACCATGGCGCTATCCCTTGGTATCTCCCCTAGTGACTTTTTCCCTGCCCCAAAGACTAAATTCTGCTCTAAGTTCATGATTCTTAATGAGAAAATTGATGATCTTGTCATGGCATAGAGCTTGGCCTGGGGAGATAATGCTTTGTCAAGCTCCCAGCCGGGAGGAGCAGCTTGGGTGTTGGCAAGGAATGGCTCTACACCCACCAGAAAAAGCAGCAAAGGCCCAGGAATGTTGTTTGTGTCTGCAGAACTCCTTGTGCTTAAGACACACAGGGCCACCCTGGAAGAAGCAAACAAGATAAACAAAACAGTGAACTCCTGCTTTGCCTGGGGAAGCCATGATGTTTCCTCACTGAGGACCTGGGAATTAATTAAGGTTCCTTGAGTTCAGACCTCCTGTGACATGTGGCTAGTGCTGCAGCTATCATGATGCTTGAGCTCACGAGAG
>Ga0065711_1032737_pt1 | contig 26765 bp, 16 predicted proteins | sample Hoacrofraction12_FD_59098 | JGI IMG/M metagenome (GOLD analysis project Ga0065711, IMG submission 59098) | Hoatzin crop microbial communities from Cojedes, Venezuela - Epithelial fraction 12 v2 (version 2) | ecosystem: Host-associated > Birds > Digestive system > Esophagus > Crop | place... | reverse complement strand
TTTTTTTTTTTTTTTTTTTAGAGCATGGACATACAGATACCTACACATGTGCACACCAACACATGTACACCCATCCATCCACCATCCTTTGTCAAAAATATTAAGGCTGCCAAGCTAGGAAACGTCAGCATTCAGTGCCATAGAGACTATTGTGGACTCCTCCCCTCCTCTCTGTTACATGGTCATTTATTATTTCTGCAGGACCCTCGTTTCAATAAGCGGTGGAGAATGTTCCTAGAGAGCTCTTCTGTTACATGCAGTTCCTCAGCAAAGCAGGTGTTGCCTCTAACACCTTCGTCCTTGCAGAACTTGGGGGGTCAGCAGTAAATGAGCAAGAAGAGAAGCAGCCAGAAAAAAATAAGAGTTTCTTTCATAAGGCCTGGGAGAACACACTTCAATCCTACCTGCACCTCAGAGACAGAAGGAACTCCCAGTTATGAGATAACAGTTTTGTGGAGATAAGCTATAGGTAAAAGAACACGAAGAGTTTTGTTCTAAAATACTGTCTACATTTACTAAAAAGATGCTCATTCATGGGAAGAGTTCCTACAGTCTAGTATGAGAGCAAGTCACAACAACTGATATTTTAGGGCTTTCAACCACAACTGGGGAATTTTAGGCTCAAATCCTTACTGACTCTTATTCACACCTGGAATGTGGGCATTTAAATGGAAACAGAATGGCCATCTAGAACCTTGTTTTGAATTGTGCCATAAAGGATAGAGAGCTGGCTCACTTCATTTAGTGCTGGTGCCTCCACACCCTCGCTTTAAACACTAAGCCTGTTAAGAGATTCATCTGGAAGCAAGAGGCACTGACTCCATGTTCCCAACGACAGGTCACTTCTCCTGCCTCTCAGGCAACTACTTCTGCTGCTGCCAGATGCTGAGTGAGGCCACCTTGTGGAAAGGGTACAATTGCAGGAAAACCATGCAGAGGGAAATACCAACAAGAAGGAGCAAGCATGAAGCATGACTCTCTCCTCATCAGCAAAAGGTTCAGGCCCCAGGTGCCAGGAATACTACCCAGCAATTTTCCAATGCAGAGCAAGTATCCATTCCTGGTAACAGAGGAGGTATGTTAATGTTAACAGCTATGTCTCACTATCACCAGGGTTGGTCTTTCTGATTCATAGCAACAATTTTAAACGCGGTTCTCTACCATCTCAAAGATAGTAGCGGTTTAGTACCTGAATGACATGGCTAGGGAGGCAACATCTCTCTGCGGCACAAAGAACGTTCTTACTGTCACTTGGTTGTTGTTTTTAAACAGGTCAAAGTCTTGTTTTCAGCCTAAGCTAGGTGAGCAAAAATAAAAATCTATTCAAATTCTGTGATTTGATTTCCTTCACCAGGTAGTATATGCAACTGAAGTAAAATAAATTTTTTCTTCAAACGCATATACAGTGCTGACAGACAGTTTTATTTGCCTTAAACGAAGCTTCCAAATTAATGTATGTTTTTTCTTTGTGACGCAATTCACTGTCTGGAAAATCATAACAACCCATCATCCCTTTTGGATGGTGTAAAAATAAACAAATATTTGTAAAATAAATTTTCTTGTGAAGTGTACTTCAGAATTTCCCATCCAGAAACAAACAGTTATGTTTTTGGAGCTAGATTTCAAGAGTACACAGTGAATAAAACTTAAGGCTGCATATTGAGGAAAGAACAAAATATTGAATAGCTGCTCATTAATTAAAAACTATCTGGTTTCTATGCTGAAAGGAGTCAAGGATGCTGTGCAAAAAATAGTTTTTGATCAGGTAATTAAAGCCCTTCCTACTGCATACACATTAGGGGGTCTAATTAAGTTTGCAATGACATTTTCTATCTTTCAGGTTTCTAACTTCACAGCTTAATAATGTTCTTTTAACATTTCTTCTTTATTTGTAATAGCTCTCTACAATGCCCCAACAAAACATTTATACATTAAAATGTTATATATAAATGCATCTGCTTTTGATCTTTATTTTAAAGACTTTCTCAATCTCTATATCACAGACATAAAATGAAATATGTCACACTTTCATGCCTACCAGGAAATTCAATACCTTATTTTTTCCCCAGACACTTTGAGCCCTTAGAACATGCTGTGGGATCTCCACATTCAGCTTCACTCCAGCTTTGGAGTTAACAGCTAAAGAGCTCTCAGGTTAGACAAGAAACAAAGCTGACTACATCTGTACCGCAGATCTACAGATAGGTGGGATTAGAATAGAAAACAGCCATTTCCCAGACTTATATAAGAACTCTCTCTTCTTTGCAGAGCACTCTGCTTTTCCTGGGAGCCCGGGCAAGCCATGTGAGAACAGGGAAATGTTCAACCCCACTTCACTTCTTTCCTCCCTCCTTTACAGAACCAGACAGTTTAAAGCAAAGAGCATAAATTTAAACGTGAAGTGTGCAGATGTGAGAATGCTCTAGTGTGTGAAACACTCCTGCCCCAGCTCTTCTTTATCCTAATAAAAAGTGAAGTTTCTCTTACTAAGGCTTGAAAAGCATTCAGTCATACCCAGTTACACCCTGAGAAACACGAGGATACGGACCTCAAAAGACAGGTATCACTTGGTCTTATGCTGGTGAGCACAACCTTTCACTACCCTACTGAAACTCTTCCCTCTTCCCACGAGCTCTGCTTTCCTCCAGATGCCCTGGCAGGGAGCAGGTACCAGAAGCCAACGGGCCCAAACACCCCGCTTTTTCCTCTGCTGCTTTCGGAGGTGTTGAGGATGCCCGGGGTTGAACTGCCCCGCTGTGCACTCCGTGCTACTGGGGAAACACAGAGTATTATAATGAAAATCCATGCCTCTTCTCCGTAACCTCCATCCCTCCCCTAGGATTAATAGAACAAACCACCACAGCATAAAGTACGGGTTACATATACATTAAAGAAGGCAATGCTTATAAATTACCTCTCCTCTGCAGTGGACAGTTAAGCCACCACACTATCTTATCACTAAGATTTTTCTCCATCTAATTCTGCTTGCTGTTCCTCAGTGAATATCAACAATAACTCATTTAGTTTTAATGACATTAAAAGTAGAGCCTGTCCTTGAGATAGCATCTAATTTTTCTTTATGAAAGCCAACATAAATTCTATGTATGAGGTCTCTGACAGCCTGGTAATAGAGGTGTTGTTAAAGTGAGCTAAAAATACAAACCAAGAAAAAAAAAAGTATCTTTCAGAGGAATCATTAGAGAAATTGATGAGGTCTGTTTGCTTTCCTTGCAATCTCTGAGGACACATTATGTATATAAAGCGTGGAGCTAACACTAAGTCTGTCACACAAAGATACTAGTTGAACAGATCTTGACCTTTCCTTCCATCTATGCAATAAAGATAAAGGTTATTACAGGCGTTCTGCGAGAGCCCGTTATTACAGTTATCTCACACTTCTTACGAGAGTTAGTAAACTTGTAGCTATTTTTTTTCCCCTCTAGGCATACCCCATGGTGGGGATGGGGAAGAATCTGGCCCTTAAGTCCTAGATGAAAATGCATATATTTAAAGGAACCAGACTAACATTGCTCAAGCAACTAGTTCTGCTTTTTCCTAACTTTTTACCTGATTTGTAGCCTTGCTATTTATATTTGTACATAGTTGTGTAGCTGAATGTAATTATTAATAGATTTGTGAGTTTGTGATATGCTCAGCTGCACGTTCGCTATTGTGATGAGTGAATTTATCGCTCATTAATGACAAAATTAACAGTACAGTACTGAACTATACATAGGGTCTGAATAGAAAAAATACTGAAATCTATCGGGAGCTTTTTACACGTGTAATACAGAACGAGACACACTGTTTCACTGATCTAATGATATCAAACTACATCCACTATCTCAGGACATTTTCTTACGGGAATTTGAGACCTCTCTGCAATATGGCAGAGAATGAGGTGAAGGAACAGAATTGCCACAATAAACTGAGATATGGAGAAGAGGAGCTACAAACAGAGCAGGCCCATCATAACAACCGAACTGCGGAACTGCTTAAGGCAGTGTGGTGCCAATGCCAGAGATCTACCCACTGTCATTTCAATGGGGGAAATGCCAACCTACACTTCCTCTAAACAAGATGCCCCAGTCCTGGGCAAGGACATATCTGAAGTTGATTAAATAGGAACATAAAATTTCCATCCATATGCCAAGCATGCAAAACTCCAAATGCTTTACAATGAAAAAAATTCTGCTGACTGGAGAGTTTTGTGGGAGAGAGAAAATACCAAAGTTGCCCATTTCTCAGGATTACCTACCAGAAGAGAAAGTTTAAGAGAGATGCACACCCAGGCTGTGCTTAGGCAGGCCACCTGATGTGATGCTTTTGTTTCTTCTGATACCACACAAATCCCCCATACACTGGTTTTGCTAAGCACTTTTATGTGTTTGAATTACAGATGTATCTCAGGAACACAAGATTGCCGTTACAGTTTGCCCAGTGTAGCTGTAACTCAACACAGTAACAGGAAGAAAACTCCGCATTCATGGGACAATATTCTTGCATCTTCTTCTTGTTCTGTCATCTCTAACTGCTCTCCTCAGGGGAAAAAAAATACATTTGTGGAATTTTTTGTTTTAATATATTCTATCAAGAACATTAACTGCATTCTTCTTTTTACTGTCCGTGGGAGAAAAGAGATCATCCTATTTACATAAAAGGCTGATGAGTCACAGAGTTGGTTCCTGGAGCAAATCAAAATCTTGTAGTATGTCAGTGGTGTATTTCACCATCTTAAATGTTATGGATGACTTTATAGTTTGCCACACACGCGCCAGCCCGCAATAACAAAAGGGCATTTTTGAAGTTACCAGTCACGACTGCTAATAGATTCTTTTTGCAGAAATCCCTGCTGGAGTCTGAAAATGCAAATACAGACACTCTGTCTGAACTGCAGAACACGTGAGCCTCAGGGGCAGCCCCACCGTCCTGAGCTGTGCTCTTGTATTTGACTCCTGCTTTCTGTAAGTCTTCAGGTAAGTCTTTTTTCTGTTTGCGCCCCAGTTTCTCCAGGTTTGGTCCTTGCCTATCTCTTACTGGGTACCAACAGTAACAAAGTACTGAGCTTTACAATAACAACTCTCACACATCTGTTTAAAACAAACATATTTGTGTTACCGCAAACAATTACTCATAGTATAGATGGAAAGTCAGTACACCTGGAATCAGAACACAATACTTCTGGAAAAAATAATGGTACACTATAAAAAATGAAAGTAAAGTGCATATCAGAGTAGTTAATTATCTTGAATCAAGATTCAGTGCCCACCAAGTTATCATTGCAGAACATGACTTTCATAAATGCAATCTGGAGAAAGTGGGTAGAAAAGACCTTAGAAACAAATCTCTAATGGTGGGTGAAAGAATTGTTCTGACCAGAGCCAGTAATGTTCTCTGAGTCTGCAAATGCTAGCATTTTAATAGCCTAATCGTTGGCAGGTTTGGGGAGGTGGGTTGAAATTAATGTTAACTCCTTTCTGAAGGAATTTGTTTACCCTCTGTTTTGTCAAGGGTACTAAAAGGTCAGATTCAGCCCTGATCCCAAGCATCATTACATGTTTCTTAATGCTTCCAGGTCACTCAGATCATAAAAATGAAGAAAAACATTACAGCTAATGTGCATGTTACTTCTGCAGGTATCTGGTAGCCTCGGGAAAAGGAAACGCCCCTCTTGGACACCTGACAAGAATGCATTATAAATCTAGACCTACATGGATCTGGGCTAGAATTCAAGAAAACTGTGAAGTTGTGCTGCAGAAATCACACAGAAGAATATTAATTTGAAAGTTAGTGATTAGCTAGTGGTGATGCAGGAACGCTGAAGGTCATGACTTGGCCCAGTAAGCAAAAAAACCAAAGTTTAAAAAAACCCCAAAGAGTCCCTCCTATTTTAGGAAACTCCAGGACATGTCAAAATTTACACAAAAAATACAAAGGATCACAAATAAAAGATAAGAAAAGACAGAGAGATTTTTGTACTATTGGTAAATCTTGCAATGTTTATTTTCCAAGTGAGTAATAAGGAATTATTTGGAAGTCTGGATTCATAATTCACTAATAGCGCCACAGGGCTACATGTTGAAAATTGATAATAAGGTATATTCATCAATACAGTAATGAATTTGCGAGGCAGCACGTAATTTAGGATCCTCCCAGTTAGGTAGCCCTAACATTTTGTCAGCTCAACAAACCTTTTTCTTCTGCCTTTAATTTTAAAGAAAAAAAAAAAAAGAGAAAAATACTCATCTGCAATGTTTGCAGCCCAAAAACATAAACCTTACTAAACAACCATAATATCTATTTACAAAAAAAAAAAAAAGCAAGATTTTCCTTCTGATCAAAAGATGAAATAGAGTAGAAGTTAATACCAACGTACAATAGACTTTCAAAGATCTTATAAGGATCCATACACACAATAGGATCCTTTGGGGCCCTGTGTTCTCATCAGCCAACATGGCACTGTCCAGAGTACAACTCCCTCCTTCCTGCAAGTCTCTTTGGCTCTGCCTTTGACCCTTTGGACAGGACACTTGTCAGGACCTTCCTGAAGGAAATTCAGGTATGTCTCACTCCTGTTCAATGATGAGAGCAGCTTAAAAATTGGACAACGTTGGCGCTAGTTCATAATAGTGACAAAGTCACCAGGGGTCATAACTGATATTGGAGCAACCAAAAACCAAGCTATTACCAAACCTTGAAGAAAGAAAATTCAGACTAAACTATGGCATATTAGCACAGGGATAGCATTATTCTGAACGTACTTCCAAAGAATTTTCTACAGTTTTGCTCACTGCGTAGCGGGTCCACCAGAGCCTCAAACATTACTAGAAAAAGGCAGCGCACAAGGACTAATAAACCCTGGAAATGACCCTTGGGGTCACAGAACTTATCCCAAGGTCCAGTAGAACAGACATAAATAAAAGCTTTACTTACAGCTTTCTTCTTTAGTGGACCAGAATTTTCAGTTGTATCCTAAAGTCAAAGGAAAATGAAAAAAACTCCTCTCTAGATATGTGACTATGTCCTCTAGCAAAATTAGGATACAGTGACCTTCAGAGCACTAAGCTTGATGAAATTGAGATTTTTTTTTTTTTCCTTGGTTTTTATTCCTGAAAACTTGAGTTCATGCTGTTTCTCACAGGACTGACACCAAAGTATTCCCTTCGCTACTTATCAGAGTAAGTAGCAAATTGTATCTTTCTGTCGACAGTACATTAATGTTTAGTAGCTAAGTGGCAACAAAACCTGTGCTATAACAGTTCATAAAAACACCAGAACAAAGAGTATGTACGGAAATCACATCCAGCAAAACTTTGCAAGAAAAACTAAATAATAGAAGCAGCAAAGCTACACTGAAGGGTGTTCAAAAAGAAAAAGAAAAAATGAGAAATGAAAGAAAGAGGAAGGGGTTCTACAGAAGGAGCTCTGCCAAACTGTCTCTACAAGCAGGGAAGACGACTCACTGGTCTAAACAAACACTGAAATCTGCTGATCTCCATGTGAAGCAAACACCTTCACTGGCATGACCTCACTGTATACCCAAATAGCACTTCTTTTAACACTTCCAATTTTTCTAGCTTTCCTTTTCATATACAGTTTAGCTTTTTACCTAACGAGCAGCCCCGGGAGTGTGGTGCCTTGCCTCACAATATTCCATTCAGCCCTCTTAAAAAAAAAACAAACCAAAAACAATCCCCCCAGAAAACAATATATTAGAAAGATAGTTTTAACAGATTTGTTACTTTCCCATTCCACTCGCTGTCTTACTCATATGCCAAGTTGAGGGCATTTTATGCTAGCTCAGGTGTTTTGTTCCATGTCAGTGATCATTTCAGGCCTCAGTATGCCACAGAGGCCCAAGAAATCAGTGTCTGCAGCAGATTTTTAAAGAAAAGGTCATGTGTACAGCACTGAATTAGCCTCAAAATGCACACTGATTAGGCAGCCTTTGCTCCTCTCTCACTCCTGAATGTCAGCCCTGCTAATTAGTAAACTCAAGCAACTAAGCTCCCACCCCTAACATGCTCTTCTCTGCCTCTTCCTGGGAAGTGCAAGGGAATGAGTAGTCACATGAGTGACAGCTCATATTTGAGATAAAAATAAACAAGCAAACAAAAAAACCCATTTTTTTTTTCCCTTCTACATACTTTTAAAATGCTCTTATCTACCACCGAGAAAAGAAGTGCCTCTGGAACCCCGCAGAGGAAAAGGCCAAACGACAGTTCAGGATGGTCTGAGTGCACAAGCAACTTGCACAAAATAACTCTGACAGTTTTGCAGTGAGGTCTGGAAACTGAGACGCTGAAGGACACAGCTGCAGCTGCCACAGTGAAAAGACCAACAGAGGAAACTATTTATGCTGCTTAGTAAAACGTAAATGCATTTGCTCAGACAACAAGTGACTGAGTGGGTTTAACAAGCAGGATAATAGCTCAGGATGTCATTTTGATCTGAATACATAATTAAAGGGGATCAAGAAAAGGCTCAGGTTTAGAAGTGGCCTTGAATATCTGCAGCCTAATTAAGATTGATTTTGCCTATCGCTGCTCTGAACATGAGTCTTCTGTTTGCACTTGGTTTCCAGTAAAACATGTCAGCTGCCTAGACATCAGCATTACCCACACAGAAAATATGGTGGGTTCCAACCTGGTCTACGATGGCTATATACAAATCCTATGGGTTGCTATCTTTTAGCTTTAGATTACTCATGACAAGTGCAATCAATAACGCTTGCTAGCCTGAGGCTCAGAAGGGCTGTAGCTATTTTTTTCGTCTTAGCCTATATGCAGAATATGATAGGGAGATGAGGAGGCACAGATGAAGCGGTTTGTTATTTATGACAATATCAATCAACGCACTCTATTACTAAATGAATTAACTAGCAATGCAATAACTAGCTTTTCTGCTGCAACTTTGGTTTTTAAAAATTGCACTGAAGAGTAATATTGATCTGCCTAAGTCTACTGCCATTCTATTACAATTATTTTGTGATGGAACAGCGTCCCTTCTACCACTGCCCCAAAATGTATGTAACCATAAAACTAGATTCATCTAAACACTCACAAGAGGACTTGAGCATATTTAAGCCTTTGAGATTGAAAACTATGATTCTAAACTCTCAGCAAAGCATCTGGTTGACCCGAGAGATTCCTAAACTCTTTGACCATTTGATGTGAAGGTTCCCCAATTTCCTACAGCTCCGTTTCTCTGGATGCCCAGCCCTGGCATCAGACTCCACAAGTCTGTGCAGTCAGATATTACGCTGCTGCCTAATGGTGAACCTAATGAAGGTGGACCTACTAAACATACAGTGTTCTCCAATGCTAGCAGTGCCCTTGGTATCATTACAAATGGAAGTGGCCAGAAGAAATGAACACGACATAATCAGAAAGAGGTACCTTGGGAATAAAACACCTCTGCTCATTTGGACATGAAGGACCTGTGTTCAGCTCTGCATCTCATCTGAAGGAAGCCTTACTACGGAGACATCATTTCTCCCATTGTCTGCCACTAGTAAAAGAGCTATTTCACCGTGGCTCACTGTGCCAGAATATCAGAAAACAACAGGGAACCCAAATGCAGCTCTGGGCCCAAGCCACTCGCCTGATCATGGGAAAACCTCAGGAGATGAGATATTTGGCGTTGGTCAGATGCACTTTCATTCCTGAAGAAGGTCCAAGGCATACCAAGACCTAGAAGAATGGCCCAAAGAAGTGGGAAGTAGGTAGCTGTATAGAGATGAAAAATCTGTGTGATCTGAGCAATACAAATGCTGAGATTTCAGCCTTTAACCAGATATAAAGAACATGGGAAAAGTTCAGCCTATTTGCCAAATCTCAGTTACAGTGAACTGATTTATATAACCATGTATTTGAAAGCTAGCAGGCGTAATTGGGCTGAGAAGGTACTGATTAACATATGATAAAGAAACACATCTAATCAGGGGTTTTAAGACAAATTGATAAAAGACAGGCCATGGCTCACTGTCTAGGGCTGCTAGATACCTAGGACTGACTGCACTGATATTTCATCTGGGGTGATGTGATGTCTTGTTAATCACTGTGCCTGCTGCTGCTCAGACAAAGAAACCCTCTGGGACCATTTGATGCTGCATGAAGTTTTGTGCTTGAATGCATAAGGGTCCCTAGAAGGCAGCAAGAAAGTTCAAGTTACTTTGTAATGTTACAGAAAACAGCAGCAAAATCAGTGTACAACTTCATGTGCAATTGTGTGGTACTAACCAAGAATTCGGCTGTATACCTGGACATCCACCAGTTACGCTTTAGCATACCTCCTTCTTTCCACATGTCAAAGCCGGTGGTGTTTTCAATTTTGGTTGTGTCTTTTTGGGGAGGGTGGAGGGTTTGGGACAAAATATTTTCTGGCAGCTCAAAGCTATCAAAAACATGGTCTAGGATAAAATGGCTTTACAATTAACAAGTGATTTGGAAGCCATGAAATCAGTAAGTTTTCCCTGAATGACAATATTGGGATGGGGACCACCAGGGAAAGGTTTTGGTGGGCATGGAACCAAACTTCAAACCTGGAGCCCCTAAATTCAGCCTAATTTGATCACTGAACATCCAGCTTCTATGCAGATAAAATGCAGAAAAGGGGTGCTCTGAAGTGTGAATGGGCTTATTTTTAGATATCCACTGAAAGCATTGCCAAAGAGGCAATGTAGGTGTCTTCTGTACAAAGGTTTGTTTTGTTGTTGTTGTTTGTTGCTCTTTTTAAACCTGGAAGAATAAACAACCATGGCAATTGATAATAAGGATTCCGTTAGTGTAGAACCAACTTTGATTTGGTATATGCAGCTAGAAGAAATTTGCTTCCTTCCACTTCCCTTTTACAACCAACTGTATGAAATGAGAGTCTGGACTATGTCCAAGGGACTAAACCAATTATGATAAATAGCTAAATTTGTGAATATGTAAAAACAACTGATCATTGCATAATTACTTATACTCCCGAGGCTATGGTAAAAACATGGCAGCAGAATCATCGTTATTTTCATCACAGTAATTATAAATCATCATCGTTGCATTCTTGCAGATAGGGCTGGATGAATGCCACCTGAAACTTTGCCTTCCCTCTATGTCTCAGATTTGCTTCTCCACTGTCCTATGAATTTAATTTATTTTTACACACGCACACAACTGCTCTGCATGTTTGCCAATAACTCTTCAAACCTGTCTTAAATATCTGTGAATCTGTAATTTCATAAGATTATTCCTTGCAGATCACAATTTCTGTTAACCTTTATAATGATGTATGCATTACCACATGAACATATTTCTCAGACTGAAATAGCACACATATCTTACAAGGCTATAACCAAATAATATTCATGGATTATAAACATAGGTACCATTATAAACCTTCAAATACTAAGGCGAAGCACTAAAAACTGACCTCCAGCTTAGCAGAGGGAAAAGAAGAAACAAAGCTAGGTGAAAGACAGGGAGAAGTCAAGGCCTTACTTCATGGCAATGTGCTGCCGCAGCCTGTTTTAAAACTCAGACTGCAAATATACATTTGCTTCTAATTACTCCAACCAGCCACAAAACATAGGCAAGAAGAAAGCCCCTCAAGATGAACAAATAGACAGAGAAACAGTTTTCCAGGAAAAAAAAAGGAAAGCAAACCTAACAGCAAATGAGAAAACTAAGTAAGTGACTTTCAAGTTCAGCAAGTATATAATTGTATAGCCCCTACTCTACAACATGTTATGTTCAGTACCTAATTACAGGTGTGGGAGGAAATTCTGGCACCACTGAAAATTTTATTACAGAGTTATTTGGAATCAACATTTCAGATTTCCTCATTTCTAAATTGTTATGCTTCGTGGCTCATTCTGAAAATGTAAATGCATGAGTTAAGTGCCCATATGTTTGCCAAATCACAGGCTAAAATCCTCATTCAGATGAGTAGTTATTTATACCTGAATAACCTCGCAGATTTTAGAAAGCATTGTTCCAAGTCAGTTACTACTTGCTTTAAGTAGAGGTAACAGAAAGTGGCCCTGCTAAAAAGAAGACATTCAAAACTTCCAAAACCTCAATAATTGTCTTTAGATCCTTTTCCCCTTGATGATTTCCACCGAGAAATTTAACATCCCTCTGAACTCTATAGGAAAATAAAGACTATCTGGATTTTAATCTTTGCTCTCCTCTTTTCTACAATATATACTTAGATTTAGAGAAGCAACCAAAACAAAAGCCGTCTAATGTGTCTAATGTTGCCCAGTCTAATGGGACAGAAGAGTTGTTAAGGGAAAAAGTAAACTGAGAGAAAGAAGATAGCATACCTACCCCGATGAGCAAGACTGGCAAACTGGCAACAACAGACAAGATACTCAACAACGTTTTAGCCTCAGTCTTCACTGGTAACCTCTCTTTCCACATCTCTTGAGTGTATGCATGGCAGAGCAGGGACTTAGGGAGCAAAGTCCCTCCCACTGTTAAGAGAAGATCAGGTTCATGACCACATGAGGAACCTGAACATATGTAAGTCTATGCATTCTGACACGTCGTATCCCAGAGTCCCAAGTGAATTGGCTGATATAGTTGCCAAGCCACTCTCCATATCTGAAAAGACATGGCAGTCAGGTGAAGTCCCTGGTGGCTGGAAAAAGATAAACATTGCAACCATTTTCAGAAAGGGTAGAAAGGAGGACCCTGGGAACTGCCGACCTGTCAGCCTCACCTCTGTGCCTAGAAAGATCGCAGAACAGATCCTCCTACAAGCTATGTTAAGGCACCTGGAGGACAGAGAAGTGATTCGAGACAGCCAGCATGGCTTCACCAAGGACAAGGCCTGCCTGACCAATCTAGCAGCCGTCTAGGATAGACTGACTACATGAGTGGAGAAGGGAAGAGCTATGGACATTGTCTCTCTGGACTTCTGTAAGGCCTTTGACATGGTTTTCCACAACATCCTTCTCTCTAAATTGGAAAGCTATGGATTTGATGGGTGGACGGTTTGGTAGATAAGGAATTGGCTGGATGATCACATCCAGAGGGTAGTGGTCAACAGCTCAATGTCCAGATGGAGATCAGTGACAAATGGTGTCCCCTCAGGGGCCTGTACCAGGACCAGCACAGTTTAATATCTTCATCAATGACATAGATAATGTGAATGAGTGCACCCTCAGTAAGACTGCAGGTGACACCAAGCTGTGTGGTGCAGTCAACACACTGGAGGGATGGGATGCCATCCAGAGGGACCTGGACAAGCTTGAGAAGCAGACCCACATGATCCTCATGAGGTTCAACAACTCAAAGTGCAGGATCCCATACCTGGGTCGGGGCGACTCCCAGTCTCACTACAGGCTGGGGGATGAAGGGATTGAGAGCGGCCCTGTCGGGAAGGACTTGGAGTACTGGTGGATGAAAAGCTGGATGTGAGCCAACAATTTGCCCCCATGGCCCAGAAAGCCAACTGTATCCTGGGCTGCATCAAGAGAATCATGGCCAGCAGCTCGAGGGAGGTGATTCTGTACCTCTACTCTGCTCTGGTGAGACCCCACCTGGAGTCCTGCGTCCAGCTCTGGAGGCCCCAATATAGGAAGGACATGGATGTGTTGGAGCGGGTCCAGAGGAGGGCCACAAAGATGATCAGAGGGCTGGAGTACCTATCCTACAGGGAAAGGCTGAGAGAGTTGGGGCTGTTCAGCCTGCAGAAGAGAATGCTCCACGGAGAGTTTATTGTGGCCTTTCAGCCACAAAAAAACCCAAAACAAACGTGTGGAAACAGAATGGGTAGAAGAAGTTGTGACAATGCCTTTCGAATCCCTGCAGTACGCAAAATCCCCTCCTCTACAAGGAAATTCTGCAGCACACCCAGAAGCTACTATACACAAGCTCCATGGCCATCAGATTTCAAAGAATCTCTAAGGGTTATTATCTTTCCCTTGCTTTGTGTGTATTTATATGAGTTCCATAGATTCTGCAGATAAGCAGGATGGGAGAGCACATCTGAATGCTTTCTCCTTACTATAGTAACTAATCTTCAGGTTTACTGCCAACAAGAAGTTGCTACCTGCAAATGTGTCAATCATTAACTACGTGATTGCTATACAAATCACAACTACTTGAAATTTTCAAAATCATTCTACAAGGATAGCTTTTGCTTTGGCTGACTGAACTTTGTTATGGTTTGTCGGATGCAATTTGTTAACACAATGTGCTCTCTACAGAAGTCAGCTGCACACTTCAGCTGTCTGCGCTGACGTAAAGGACTAAGAAACTTGGGAAAGGATCTAGCTCTGCTCAAACATTACAGAACTGTCCTCAACACCAAAAGCAAGAAAGTTTTAATTTTCCTTCCAGAGAAAACAAAACCAAGCAAGGGCTACGTATACCAGCGCACTAGTTCTATATCTTCTTCAACATAAATCACTTATAGTTTTATTTGTGTGCTTGTGATCTTGTAACAAGAAACAAGACGAAATTACAAAGTTTCAAGAGATTAGAGCGTGCTTACAAAGGACCACATACTGGATGCACATAAAAGCCTGAATATATGCATCTGGGACACAAATTAAAAGGAAGGAAAACTACCTATTTTCAAGACACATAATGAACACAGTGACAGATGCTTGAACAATAATTCCATTTTAAAACAACTTAGAAGCCTTCAGGTGGACATTTTGCCTAATATTACAAAGAATAAGTTTTTTTTTTTCCCCAGAGACTGCTTTTTGGGAAAAATACTGAAGTGTGCTCTCTTCCCTGGAGAGTAAATCCTTTCCCCAAAGCACCAGCTGATGCAAAAAGGCAATACCTGAATGATATCCTTCAAGGGGATGAATCTTGGTATCTGCTCTCCTGACTAAATTCTATCTGAATTTATTTACTAAGCAATAGACTACAGAAGGTTTTTCAGGAGGCAACTTTTCCAGTATTTTTTTCTTTGCTTTTCCTATTTATTTTTAGCTGAAGTCCAAATGAGAAAGCACCAAGAAGCATCTGCTGAGCATATGTGACTTGCAAGCATTACCATTAATAGAAACTGCTAGTGAAAAGATTTTGTTCATCAGGCACACATATATTATGACTGGAATACAAATGTTCTCAGTCTGAAGGGTCTGACAAGGAGAGCCGAGTAACTGCGGACCAGCTCTGTAATGCAGCGTGAGCACCTGTACCTGGAGATGACCAGGAAAACAGAGGTTTGGATCTCACATGCAGGATGTAGGACACGCTTTACATGTTTAGAAAGTCTCCCGATGACAACAAAGTGTAGAATAGAATCAGAAAACCTGGATCCGGAACTCAGACTGCAGTTTTCTATTGATACTACTATAAAACTCCCGTCCTGCAATCTCAAGAGTCTCAATCCTCCCCCCAGCATCACCCAAAGAGCAGATTTGAAAGCATCAGCCAGAATCAGCTACAACCCCAGTGCCATCAGAAAGGACATGCACTTCTTGGATTTATGGGGATTATCAAAGGAGATTATATACAATTGCTAGGCATTGCCAGAATCTCTTTAGTCTTCAAACAGTTCCCAAGTGGAAGCTGTAATTTTCTTTTGGATCAGCTTTCTTCAATTAAATGGCACAAGTTTGGATGCTTTCTTGACTTTTATCAAGACACAGACCCTCCTGAGGCAACCGTGACACATACTTTAAACTGATAGGTCTAATTTCCAAATGGAAGCTATTCTAAGTGAGATCATTGTGTTGGAGAGCTGAATCTAAACATGGCATACTCCAAGGCAGTCAGTCTTTCCATATAAATTCTCCAAAGTCTACCAAACCTCATGTCAGGAAATCTTCTCCAGAGAAGTTTTGTCCATTCTTATCACTGATGTGGGAGTCTACATACTTGAAATAAAAATAAGTGACTTACAATAAATGTTCCCTCAGTACCGCAGCTTGACTAGTTTTTATTTGAGCCAAATCTCATCTCTTCTCCAAGCTGTAAAGGTATATGTATGGAACCTTTTATCATGTTTCCAGGGCTGCATTTCTACCCCCAGCTCATGAATACTTATTCCCTGAAGGATGAAAGTTTTTCAAGTAATACTACTTCAGGATTTACTCTCTGTCTTGGTATGTTCACACTTTATTTTATCTTTGTACTAACTCCACAGACAACAGTCAAACTCTGCAGAAGAGGTGTATGCAGCTCCCCAAAAGTGTCAGAGGCATATTAAAAAGCTTCACAGTTAAGTTAAATTTCAAAGGAATATGAACAGGCTTATTTATTTTGCAGATACCAATTGTTATTCTTACATTTTTTTGTCCCTCAAGAGATCTTCTAAGGATTTCTATCCTTCCCCACTCCCCTTAGAAACAGCTTTGAGAATCAAAAGTACAATTGGTATAAGGACCTTCAAAATTAATGATTAAATAAGTGGTTTTAAAATTCTTGTATGCTAAAACTTGGAAGCCACTGAAAAAACATAAAATGTACACCACATATTTCGGAATGCAGTGTATTAAAAGAGGTCCTCCATACTAAGAATAATACTTGCATTAATTTTTTAAAGTCTCAGTAACATCACTAATTATTCTTTCTTTTTTTAATCAGGTAACATATCTAATAAAATATATTAAATGTTTATATTTTTTCTGTAGTAGGCATTAAGAAACACTATTTCCAGACTTCAAATATCCCAGTACAGGCACTGGCAGTTTAAAAAAAAAAAAAAAAAAGTCTGATAAAACCTGCTTCTTAATGAGAATGAAAATAAATAATTTTAAAGTTCTTTCCGCAAGGTAAAAAAAGTCTTTTTTTCAGCCTCTGAAAAATAAATCCAAATTATGTTGAAATTACTAGCGGAGTGGGAGGAAGTCTACGAAGAGTGTATTTCCAACACAGTAAAGATAATGTCACTACAGAATGTTTGGGTTAGCACACAGGCAAGAAAAATGTACGCATCAGACAATTCTAACTGCGTGGCTGTTAGTACTCTTTTTTTTTTAATATATAGCAAGGTCACCTCAGTTAAGTAGAAATATCAGTTTCTACTTCATACGTCAGTTAAGCAGAAAAAGTGAATGATACCTGGTTTTCCATCTCCCTGTGCCTGCACTACCACTGTGCAAAGATTCAATTTCAAGGTAGAATTACAGTTTCTGTAAACACAATCCTTTTTCAAGAATGTATCTCAGAAGTGGTTTGCAGAGGCCTCTGCAGCTGATGGGTATCTAGTACTAGGAAACACCAAGTATATTATCTACTAACCAAGGAGACAAGGAGACAACGAGCAGAAATGAGAGATCCTTGGTTTCTGCTGATGCAATGAAAAAGGCCTTTATTTCCATCTTGGGTATTGAAGCTTTGGTCATTAACTATAGGTTTCTGCCTCTCTGTCTGTCTGTCTCCTCATCTCCATTTCAGGTATCATGGTAATTCTCTCATTTCTCCTCCTTCCAAGGTGCTCACCAGTTTACTAGCAGGTCTTATTACTAAACCTGGTGTCTATATAATATCATGCTCATTTGCTTAGCCAATATTCTATCAATATTTAATATCTTAATAAAATTCCAGTCCTAGAATGGTTTGCAATGATTTGTTTGTAGCTTACCTCTCCTTCTTACATGCCATTTCCACTAGCCACAAGAAATAGGTTTCTACTTCTCTGTTCATAAGCTTCTCACTACAGGAGTAATCCAAAGTCTAGAAAGGGCTAAGAGCAAAATAGATACAACCTTCTAACAGCTGCTGAAGACCTGAACATTCCAAGTCAAACCATGAGAGCTGATAACCTAATTATTTATTTGGATTAATCTAATCTAAGAGTGAATTAGTAGAAGTAACACATGTTTCAGCAGCAGGACAACTTGTCTTATTTTATAGTACATGATAGTACAGTAAGAGTACTCTTGTTAGCCAGTTCCCAAAAAGATCTGGTTGTTAAGACGGCTAGACCTATTCTTAGTTGTTCCAAAATGCATTAAACAACTGCAGAGAGACTCACTAAGACCTGAACTCGGGAAGCATACCCAGTGCTGACTAGCAGTGTTTGGGGGGTTTGGGGTTGTGGTTTTTTTTTTTTTTAGTCTTCCTGTCTCCACGTGCTCCACAAGCAAAGGCCCCAAAAGCTCCCATCACCTTCACAGTAAGGATCCTGCACAAATGACTCCCAAGGATGTCAAGCGTTTCTCCTTGTGCATTTAGCCATCGATCTGGCTGCTACCGGGATGCTCAGCAGCACACAATATAAACGAGTTGTTTGCGTTAGAATAATTCAATTTGAACAGGTTTTTAAGATGATAAAACCTCCAGATCTCATTACCAACCACAGAAACCACTCAATCCTGATTAATATGACCCAGAAGGACTATGGAAATTAGCACAGGCTTCACCGGGAAATTGTTGAAGAAAAATATTTGCATATTGTGTTCTGTAAAGGCTCTTTCTTGGTTGAGTATCTATAGCTGTGGAAGCAATTTGGAGTCAGGTAACTTGTCTCTGCAGCACCACAGTCAATCCAACGGTTATTGTTTCAGAATCGTTTTCTGCTGTGGGTGGATCAGCTTTAGTGATTATCCCTGGGACATTTTTATTTGGCTAATCTTTGTAAATTGCTTGCTACGAATAAATTAATGATGCATTTTCCTTTAGCAAAACAGCTTTACCATTTGTTCTTTGCTCTACACTGTTTTCTCATTTTAGTCCAATTGCAAGTGGTCATTTGCTCACCAGAGGTGAAACTACAAACAGATAGAAGTACTATTTGTTCTATTTATTTATAATTTGTAAAGGCACCTATTTCTAGCTTCACATACCATAGAACACAATTCACAAGCAAGAATAACGACACTTGGTCTATTGATATAAAGATGTTGCTGGCTAGAATCCCCAATCCGAGAGGAAATGTGCACCATTTTCCACGTTAGTCATCTTAGCGTGCTGCCACTCACGTTTACTCTCTTAGTAGATGCCTGGAAAACAATAGTTTTCTGGCTGTGGCAGACAAATCTGTTGGAGACAGTTGGAAGACACGTATGTTTTCAGGGCCAGACTTCACCAATCAAAAAAACACCAACCACTCTTTCCACTCCAACCTGTCAGGGCCAACACTACAGACTCATACCCTATAGTTCCTATAGGTGACACGAAACAGTAGACAGAATATAATACAGAAGATCTGGGACGTAGGAATGAGAAATTGAGGAACATTTCACAGCCTTACAGTGTTAAATGGGTACAGAAAAGGTAAATTTCAGGCAATCTGCAAAGGAGTCAGATTGACAGGTCAGTGATGATGGCATAGACTGCAAATAACCACATTTCCTGCAGTTTCCTGGGTCAGGGTGAACTGCTGCCATATACCAAGCACGGAGAATTACTGGAGACATTACTGATGGATATCATATTAAAATCAGCACTACATTCTCTAGACTCCACCTTAATATTGCTTTACAGTTAACCAACTGTAAAAGCACATTGTAAGGTCACAGAATTCGTACAAAATTCAGTCAGCTTTAGGCTAACCCAAGTATCTCAACACTAAAGGGTAATTTGTAATCTAAGTATATCCATTTTATTCAAGCATAAATCCATACAGAGAACACTTAACAAAAACAGATATACTGACACTTTGAATTATCCTCCCAACAGGAGAACTGCCCTGGCAATATCAAGACAGACAGATTTCCTAACAACGTGCTCAACAGGCCTGGTTTGCAGCCAGCTCAATAAGCTAAACCAGAAATAGAAGCAAATTCATAGCATCTAAACAACATCTCAGAATCAGTCTTAAAAACAGAACAGGCCTAAATACAAGGAACGGGTAATAGTTGCCTCTTCAAAACCTGTAATAACACAGCTCTTACATGAAAAGCAAGGAAAACCTCTGAAAAGCCTTGTTTCCCTGCAGCAAGACTGAATTGGTTCCTTCATTCCTACTTCACAGTAGCAATTGGCTTTTTTCTTCTTTGCTTCTTAGAGCAAAGGTGATGGAAAAGAAAATAATCCATAAATACTTACTGTTTAACGCCTATTTGCCTGGCAATAATTACTATGCATACAGGAGATTAAAAATATCTGAATACCAGTACAGCAGGAAGCATTATAGAAGACAAGCAGAAACTTATTCGCTAATCCAAGCAAACAACGCACGACTTTGCATCGCTGCAGGTAGAATTTTGTTCTGGCCTTGCTTGGAGGGCATTAGGACTAGGAGCTAAAAGATGCTTTAGAATAAATTAGCACAACTATAAATCTGACAAGAAGATTAATATTCTAACTATGTTCATGATAATTAACTCACCGAAACAGTTCCACAATCATTATCCAGACAGAGCAGAAATGGGAAAGTTTACAGCCCTCCTGTAGATTTATAAGCCAATTAAGAGTGACCCTCCTCTAGATTTCATTAGAAAAACTTCTGGTTCAGCAAAAGCTCACACATGTAAGCAAGAGTTTTCCAGAGGAAAGAGGATGCAAGGGATCTTTATCAACTCTATTAAACACCCTCCCTGCTCCCCTGAGAATTACATATCCCTCACGCATCCTCAGCCTCCTGTCGACTCTCCAGCCGTCATGCAGCACCCTCGCACCTGCAAGAAGTGGGACTGACACTGTGGCACTTCTCCGCAAGGAAGCTCTGCTCTGTACGTTGCGTGACCCAGGTTGTCATGGTCCAACGCCAGAGATGCATATCTTGTCTTCTGATTCAGCTGTGGGGTTCGGAGTCACAGTCGCCCCTCCACCCAAAGCCATCTTCTGCATTCCACGTGCAGTTGAGAGCAGATGTGTAAGAGGCTTCACCAACTAACAGTCAACTCCAAACTTCTGCTTAATATGTGCAAGTACGTGCATGTGTTTGCACAGAGTATGAAGTATCTCCTTGCTATCTAGGCCATTTTTCCCCTTCATTGCCTTTCTTCATATTCATTGTTCTAACATAAAAGCCTTCTCTGCCACTGTCAGAGCAGTCTCCCGTTATCTCCAATTCCACAACTTCCTGCTCTCCTTTCCAAACTTTGTCTAAAGAACATCTCTTTTCTCCTTTTGTTGCATACATCTTTGCTTGCTCCTTTCCTTTGTGTCTTCTGGCATAATTGCTTTTTTTCAGCTTTGCAAAGTATTCTTCAATATAGATAGCATAAAAATTTCTGTCTAAAATGAAATAGCATTGTATCACAGCCTATACTTTCGTCCCACTAATATACAGGATTTGGAGTGACTCAAGCTGTGGTGTGTATACAGGTAAAGTAAATTCTGAATTATTCAACAGTTAAAAACACTGAAAAATCATTTACTTGTTACAAGCAAGAAGATTTATGTTTTATGTCTCCCAATCAATAGCTAGTGCGTCCACACACAGCTGATTTATCCATACTGAAAATACAATTATAAGTCTAGTTTGCTCTGAACCACAGAGTCCTTTTGTAACAAGATTATTTAAATACCAGTGGGGTTGGAAAATTGGTTTTAAATGGCTAATCTGTCTTGTCTTCAACTCCAGCTGCAGAATTTACTAACATCATAAACATAGGCTGAGTGAAAATGTAAGAGGTTTTCTGATTCTCCTCGCGATCTGTCTATGCAGCGCTCATTAACGGTGAAGTTGATGGGAGCTGTATGCATGCCATGAGAGGAGGATAATAAGCCTTGTAATCTCTACAAAGAGAAAGGGATTTTTACTAGTGATATATCATATATACTGGTGAGCAAACGTCTGTCTTATTGGTAGCCCAATGAAGAGTTTATGTACTCAGGTCTCAGATGCACTGAAGGACACATATGCCATATGGGTGGACAAAACCTATACCCAGCTGGCTAGAAACAACTCCTCAGGAGCACCACTTGCAATATGGAGCAGACATTTGTGAAGGCACGATTAGGAAAAGTTTCATCTGGGCAGATTTGCCCAGGGATTATGAAAGGAGCTACTTGCCTTCCTGCTATCTCCACTAAATGTGGACAATGGTCCATGACGTGCAGCAGGGAAGGGCTGTGCCAGCACACCCTCCTCCCAGAGAGCACTGCAGGACAGCCAGCTGGGATGCCCCATAACTTTGTCTCTGGCTCATGCAGCTGGTCTGAGAGAAATTGCAGTACAAATCTGACTTGGGTTGAATAGAGATTAAGGATTTTTGCCAGTTTTAGTTTAATAGACATAGTGGAGAAGAAATTTCAAGACCGTTTTCCTTTACTGGAATGCAAACAAATTAAAACAAAATGAAACTTCAAATTTTTACTTGAAATCCAATGCTCGGCTTGAAACTCTACTTCTTACACCCTTCTTTTCAGTGATTCAGTATATCATTATTCTGTCAAACAGTTCTCCACATAGTTCTATTGCCTTCAGAAAACAAACAAATTCACCAGAATATCTAGGTCCCTTATACTGATACATAATCTCCCTTTTCAACAGCTGCAAACGAATGGTGAGTTGTCACCAATCAGCAACTGGTGTGAGACATTCAATAATATCCACACAGCAAAGCACAAACTTCCAGCTAGTTCCACTAATTTAGAAACTGTATCAGCGAACCTGACAGGTCCAGTGCACATCAAAATTATACATTGATACAGCAGACATAATCTAATGATCTCCAGGCAATAATCATTCAGATTTCACAGCCCCATCTGAGCTATGAGTCAGTACTGACCACATCTTAAGTTAGGAACAGCACAGCTTTCTGAAACAAAAAGCAATAAAGCAGGTAAGCTTCTAGCCCTTTTAGATACACACAAAAATTAAAAAGGAAATCTTAAAAAGCTCAAAGTCCTGAGGGGCATAGAAAGTACTAAAATCCTGTCCTAATAACAGAGAAAAAAAAGCTTCAAAGTTAAAACCTGCAGGGGATGCGTTTCCCACCCGACCACCTGAGATTTCTGAAGCGGCGTATTTTCCACAATAACCTAGACTTTAACCCCTCCACATCTCATACCTGTGGATGAGAGGTACCCTGGTAAATTGCCACCTTGCCCTGACGTAGAAGACTCCTCCCTTGAATCCTGTTTTGATAGACCACCCTGCCTACCCTAAAAAAAGCATGGGAAACAGATTCCTAAGGTTGAAACTACCAACCTTGTGACGGATTGGTGCAGTCTACTACACTGTCACAGACTGGGGAAGCGGAGGCTGCCCTGGGGTGCTGCTTTCCTGTCCCTGTAAAATGGTCCACTCCTCTGCCTTACCTTAACTCGAGAGCGACGGTTCTTTCCTAGAGGTGTGCACTGCAGAACTTTCCTTACAGCTATGTAATAGCCAGATGTTTTGGACAAGCACACCATGGTGCTTGCCCTCATTTCATCCAAGGGTCTGTCTTTTCTAGAAGAACCTTCAACATACAGCTGGACAGCGCACTGCTGCTTTTCTTCTTAGTTAAAGAAAAGACTAAGGAAAGGATTTCTGCCAATAAAACAGAAACACTGCAAAATTTGAAATTGTAATTCTATATGTGCTTCTGAAAGCTTCTTTGGCTTTCCTCTTTGTGCTCTGAATGGCTCTCAAGATGTAATTTATTTCAGTGAAACAAATCCAAAAGTGCCAGGAAAAAAAGAATCAACTTTCTCTTTAGTTAGAATAAAAATTGTACTGAAGTAATTCCTGATCTTCATTAATTCCATGGGCAGGCATACAAGCTCCTAGGTGTTAATGAGACTTGCCAGTTTAGGTGGACTGTAGAGTGTAATGAAATGTCAGATGAGCCCACTTTGGATTTTCACTATCAGATTCTTCCAACATTAAAGTTTGGCAATGCATCCTAACAATCTCTTCAAGCCCTCTACCTGGGGACGTGGAGCAAATCGGTCTTCTGGACTAGAATTATGTTACTGGCTCGCATGGTCAGTGTGACTTGTAGAAACTAATGTGAGGCGAAGAATATCCAAATCCTTCCACCAGCATTACCTTTTCCACATCAAAATTCTGTTTCATTTTTCCTCAGTTATATACAAAACTATCCTCTGCAGCCTATGACGGTTTCCATTAAAAAGCATATAAAAATTACCCCTCCAGAAAGCATGCTTCCACATCTACTGAAGCTTTAGGACTTGTGTCAGTGTCTGCTCTGAATCACCCTCATGCCTAATCACTTAGTAAAACAAGAGAGTTCAGGTTCTTCATAAATCCTAATTCACTGTTAAATGTCTGCTACGCTTGTTCTTATTCTTGTGCACAATATTAGGTGCCAGACCAGAAACTCACAAAATTGGATCCTTAGGGCATGAAGATTTGCTATGGTAAATTCTACGTGTTTTCTTTTCAAGTTTCCCTTTAACAAGAATAATTTACAAAAGAAAATAAAATGTCAAGGGTATCCAAAAAGGAAAGGACTGAAAAGTTAGACATGTAATAAACTATTAATTTATCTTAATATAAAATTTTAATAAGGCACATAGTATTTTCATGGAAGAAAGCACTTAATGATACCTAGTCTGTAAAAATACCTCAGTTCTGGATTTCTGAGTCCCAAGGCTGGAAGTCGAGAGCCAGATTAAATGATCGCTGTATTCAGTGCAGATTGAAATTCTACTGTTTTTAAACATTTAAAAAAGAAAAGTATCTGGAGGAAAGCCAGCCTAATATAACTTTATAAGTGACAGACAAAGTAGAGCCACGCTTGACAACTTTATGACCATCTCTGGGCCAAAGCTGCCTTTCTAAAGGAAAAAGGATTTCATTAGCTTTCCCTACATCAAACAATGGTAAAACAAAGAGAGCAGCAATGCAACGATTTTTAAAAGCAGAGAAATTAATCTCCCTGTGCACTTATCCCCACTACCTGCAACATGCTCAGGAAAAAATTAAGCCACCCTTCTCCCCTCTACCTGCTGCACCACATCTCTCCTAATTCACAATCATGTTCTGGAAGCAAGATCTGCTTTTGAGAGACAGCATTTAACCAAGATGTTGACCAAAGGAAAATCTAAGATAAAAACAAAAGTCTACTTAATCACCCTTAAAATGTTCCCTTTTATTTTCATGAAGAAAATGTTTCATTTCCCACTACACACTGCCACGCTACCAAGGCTATGGATCCTCAGAAACAGAGAATATAGTACAGAAAGAAAGCTACCACTCATTAACAATTCACATTTTCCATATGAAAGGACAACTTTTAAATGTCTCTGTCCACACCTGAGGAGGCATTGCGACTGCACGCAGTCCTACCAACAGCACCTGGCACGGCCACACACTGAACTTGTGACACAGCAAGCATCAAGTCTGCATTAAAATTTTAGGAAAAGCCTTGAGCAATTTTAGCATATCTGTTGAATCATCCCACATCTGACACTGCAGCTCCAGCCTTCTCCAGCCGAGGAGCAATTTACCACCCACCTCCCCCAGCATGAGCTCTGTTGTTCTGGCCAGCAAGCATACATAAGACACAGAGTTAATTTCTGTATCTCCTGGAGAAAGTAGGCAGGTGATTAGCCCCATTTACCCTGGTGTGCCTGAATCAAAGCCAACCAGGCACAGAAGCGCACAGGTCATTTTGAGTGCCCTGAGCATCCTTATAGTCTGAAAAACAGTGTAGTCCTGAGGGCCTAAACTTGTGTTACACAGACAGTTGGTGACATAATCCATTTAGATCAAAACACCCTGCAGACTCACTAGGGTCTGCTCTCTCACCGATACAGCACTCCTCTGATGTGAAACCAAAGCCATTTTTCCAAATGCCAAAATGAGCCTGAACCAGCAAGATCTGGGGCCAAAGGCATCCGCAGTTCAGACCTACCCAGATGGTGTCGTCTTGTCTGTACTGTTTCCAGTTGCGGCCAGTGTCACTGAACATCAACGTATAGCTGGTTACCCAGTCTGAGCTCCCGTGCCTGCCCTGGGTAGCGACCGCAACAATCTCCACTCTGTCTCCTAGATCAACTTGGAGCCACTGCTGTTCGTTGGAGTCCAGAGGGGACCAGCCACCAGCTCCTAGAAGAGATTGGATAAAGATAATGTAGAAAACAATGACAGCACAAGAAATTACACTTGAAAAGAACGATTCTAGTATTTTATGTCACTGCAGAGGAGTCTACTTGCTGATCATACAGCTGTTTGTTCATATTTTTTGTATCAGAAAATATGCTATGCATAGGATGTGCTTCCTTAAAGTTTTCTTAGTTAACCTAAAGTTAAAAAGGATTTTAGACTTTCTAAGAAAAGTTAAGCAAATGTATTCTTTGTCAGAAGGCCAAATGTCAAGGTTGGCGCATCCTCAGTCACAAATAACCTTGTATCTATTTCCTCCTCGCATGCTTGTGCAAATCTGGGAATGCTGATTTCTACCTTCTGATTTGCTTTGACGTTTTCTTTTTTGCTATGTTTTGAAAGACATGCAAAAATGTTAGTCATCTTGATGTGTGCCTTACTAAGTATTTCACAGAATTACAGAATGGTGGGGGTTGGAAGGGACCTCTGTGGGTCATCTAGTCCAACCCTCCTGCTGAAGCAGGGTCACCTACACCAGGCTGCACAGGACCTTGTCCAGGCAGGTCTTGAATATCTCCAGAGAAGCAGACTCCACAACCTCCCTGGGCAGCCTGTGCCAGGGCTCCATCACCCTCAGAGGGAAGAAGTTCTTCCTCATGCTCAGACGGAACTTCCTGTGCTTCAGTTTGTGCCCGTTGCCTCTTGCCCTGTCGCTGGGCACCACTGAAAAGAGTTTGGCCCCATCCTGCTGACACCCACCCTTGGTAGATTTATAAGAATTTATTGGGTCCCCTTGCAGCCTTCTCTTCTTCAGGCTGAACAAGCCCAGTTCCCTCAGCCTCTCCTCGTAGGAGAGATGCTCCAGTCCCCTCACCATCCTCGTAGCCCTCCGCTGGACTCTCTCCAGTAGCTCT
>Ga0065711_1032736_pt1 | contig 26765 bp, 17 predicted proteins | sample Hoacrofraction12_FD_59098 | JGI IMG/M metagenome (GOLD analysis project Ga0065711, IMG submission 59098) | Hoatzin crop microbial communities from Cojedes, Venezuela - Epithelial fraction 12 v2 (version 2) | ecosystem: Host-associated > Birds > Digestive system > Esophagus > Crop | place... | reverse complement strand
CGTCACCCTCAGAGGGAAGAAGTTCTTCCTCATGTTCAGCTGGAACTTCCTCTGCTTCAGTTTGTGCCTGTTGCCCCTTGTCCTGTCGCTGGGCACCACTGGAAAGAGTCTGGCCCCATCCTCCTGACACCCACCCTGCAGATATTTATAGGCATTTATAAGGTCCCCTCGCAGCCTGCTCTTCTTCAGGCTGAACAAGCCCAGCTCCCTCAGCCTTTCCTCATAGGAGAGATGCTCCAGTCCCCTCTCCATCCTCGTAGCCCTCTGCTGGACTCTCTCCAGTAGCTCCTCATCTTTCTTGAACTGGGGAGCCCAGAACTGGACAAAGTACTCCACATGGGGCCTCACTAGGGCAGAGTAGAGGGGGGAGGAGAACCTCTCTTGACCTGCTGGCCACACTCCTCTTAATGCACCGCAGGTGACCATTGGCCTTCTTGGCAGCCAGGTCACACTGCTGGCTCGGTGGGAGAATAGTCTGGGACCCAGTGTCCTAACACTGCATCTCCACCTGATGCTGCTGTTTGTGGGTAGCCCGTTCGGTGAAACTCTTCGCCTGTGTCAGGGACAAGGAAGACTGAAGTGAGACTCCCCAAAGCCCTGTTGCTTCCAACTCCTAAGCAGGGAGACAGATTCCTTCAGGTAAGGTTGTTCAGCCGCTGAGGCGGATAGCTGGCCTACCTGGCGATGGGTTAGGGGCATCAAGGTGCTAGAGCTGCGTTCCTTGGGGCAGAACACTTGCAAGATGAAGACCTCATGGTGGATGCAGTATAAATGTTTCTAAGGAAGGGTTTAAGAAAACACCACCTCACCTCTGGTGATTCCAGCTCATCTTTGATTACTGCTTAGTCTCTAGGTTTCAGTTTGTTGTATTACAGTCGAAAGCAGGATAGTCAAACACTTCTGCATGGGAAAGGAGGGAAAAATAAATGCAAAACAGAGATGGTGGTGTCTCTGTGGAAAAAAAAAAAACCCAAATGCATCCATATGCTAATATTGTTCAGATTTCACAACAGATTTAGTATATTGCTTTTCACACTTCGGTAGCTGCTGGCCAGCCCCGGCTGTATTTGTTAAACTGGTGGCAGTCGTTCTTCTTTCCCACAGTTAAGACAGATTCAGGTCTTCTGAAGAAAATCCTCAAGAAATTAACATTAAAGCAAAGTGAGTTTGGCATCTGCAGTGAGCGTTTAACTGTGCAAAAATCCTCTACCACTTGGATTTGATTGAAGCGGTTAAAACCATCCTTACCGTTTCTGAGGAAGACTGAAACAGATTATTTTTCAAGCAAAACAGAGGTTCGGTAAAGCAGATGTTACTATTTATCTTTACTGTTTCACATTGTAAAATAAACTGGGAATGTTGTGTGCTGCCACTGAAAAACTAAATCGTTTATTTATTTTGAGCATTATTCCCAGGCAGGGGAAACTTCAACCTCGGTACCTTAAATATTCTTTGAAACTTAATCAGCTTGAAATTCCTAATGAGTCCTAGTTTCTTCTTCCCCTGAGAACTACATTCTTTGTACACAGAAATATTCAGATTGCCAGTTGTCTTTTCCTGCAATTTTCTTACAAATCTTCCTAATCTTGTAGCCAGGAAAGTTGGACTTTTATTTATTTTATCATTTGCTGACTGCCTTTTTTAATAAGGCAAACTCCACTTTCAGAGGTCAGTCAAAGTACCAAAAATGTTTAATTTTGTGCCTTGTACAAAGAAGGGAAGTGATTGAACCAGAATGGAATGTCAAAAGGAGTCCGGATGCAATGGAAAAAAGCATTGCCACCACTGGTTCTTCTGAAGTAGATAGTTAATGCATGTAACTGTTCATGTGACTGCAGAGTCTTGCCAGTAAGATCATTGTGTCTGAATATTTTTATTCCAGAAGAATGTGGCTGAAAATAAGCCAGATGATTTATTTGCTCCAAGGCACGATGGCTTTGTACATTATCTGTGTGTTTTATGAATTATTCCTAAAATGGAATTCAAGTTGAGTCTTTTTTAATAAATCAAAGTCAAAGACACGTTTTTAAACCACTTTGTGTGACAAACTCCCTAAAAGAAACAAAGCACTCTGAATGCCTTTTAAATACTTTCTACAGTCATTTGGAAAGTACTTGCTGCTCTGCTGCGTTGCAGCCACGCTTTGTCGTACGCCTTCGCAGCCGGGGCTCTCCTGCTCGCGCTGCTTCGCTCGCCGTGCTCCGTCGGGGCGATGGCCCTCCTGTCTGTCCGGCCGCACGCGGTGGCTGCCCCGCACTGCTCGCTTTGGGTCACCTGTTGTGTTTTGCTGGTGGTAACTGAGGCGCGTGGCCGTCTTCGGTCACAGCTCTCGTCCCCGTTGGTGTGGGAGAGGGAGACAAGCGGGGATGGAAAGGCGCAGGGGACAGCGGTCTGGGACGTGGAGCCCGTCGCCGGCTGGCCGAGGTGGGCAGCCCTTCCCGGCGCAGCGCCCTGCCGTTCCCCGGGCTTTCCCAGTGAGTATTGCCCGCCTGCGTCACTGGGATATGCTGAAGGGAAGATTTGTGCCAGCGTTCGCAGTTCCCGTCGGACAACGCCAGTGGCAGGGCTGCAGCTCCGTGTGTGTGATCCGCAGCCGCTGCTGTGTGCTGAAAACCACGCTGTGTGGCCACTGTAGGATGTGGCAAAATGTTCTTGATGCGTATAACTGGTTGTTTCTCTGCTTGGAAGATAAACTCTTGGATTAAACTTTCCTGATTTTTATGATAATGTTTTAAAGTTATTCTGATTTTTTTGTTTGTTTGGGTTTTTTAACATAAAATCAGCTAGGTCTGTGTGCAAGTGGGTTTTGCTGTTGACTTGGTCCTTGTGATAATATGCTACTCCCATTTTTGTGTTGTTTCAGGTGCTTGATGTTGCTAAATAACTTAGCAAGCTTTTCATTCTGCAAATAACCGTAACTTGAGTGCAGAAGTAAAAAAGACACAGGATCAGTCTGATCTCCCCTCAGTTCATAGAAATCCATGCTTACTCACTGTTTACCTTATTTTAAGTAAATGGTTCAATATCACATGTTACTTACCATGTGAAGCATTATTTTAATACAAAAAGATCAGAGTTTAACTTAGTTCCTTACCCCAAACACTGAACAAAAAGGAAGAAGGGAAACTTCTGTGAAGTGGTCTCTTTGCTTGACCCTGGTTTGTTTCTACTCCGGCAGGTCCTTGGGCGATGCTTCCTGACGGTGGTGCAGGTCCACTTCCAGTTCCTGTCCCAAGCCTTGCAGAAGGTCCAGCCAGTGGCACACTCTTGCTTTGCTGAAGCAGTAGCTCAGGAGAGGAAGAGCGGTGGTGGGGCTGGAGTCTCGAATTTAAGCCCCACAAATGACCTAGAAGATGCAATAAGATCCTGGAGAGGAGCAGCAGAGGTACGGAGGTCTTGCTGTAGAGACATTATATTTAGTGAAATGACAGCTATATTTGGTGAAACCTAAGTTCAGGCTGGGTGCCCTAATAAAGGAAGAAAATCTCTGATTTTAAAGACGTGCTGCCTTTGAAGGGGGGAGCACGGTGCAGTTAGTTTCAGGTGCTAAAACTTGCTTTACCTATGTGGTGATCATACTATCTTTGCCGTGTGTAGTCTTGTTTGTGATGTGATTGTACGTAAGGAGTGCACAAACAGTGGAAACAGCTTTTTGTTATTAGTAATGAATTAGCAGTGTTCAAATGTGGTTTGGCAGACAGAAGGAATTTTAAAAAACAACATACAACATGAAAAAGAATTTAGATAATGTCTATTTCCCATAAATTTTGAGCATGAATTATATTTTGTACTTAAAAATCTTTGCAGTAACTGCTGACGCTTTTGTCTTCTTGCTGTTAAGCTTGATGTGGCTTGATCCGTCAGTTGTTGGAATGCAAGTCGTATTACTTAAATGTGCCACTCTCTGGACTGGTATTTTCAGACACTTGCCATCTGTGGAATCCTTACTTTTCCTGCCGAAAAAAGTACTTTACAAAGAAAATTAGTTTTATGAGCTTTTCTGCTTTCCCTTGCACAGTTGAAGTCTGCAGAGTGATAGATCAAAATGGGTTCAGACACCGAGGGCATTGTTTCCTTAAATTCAACTAACTTGGAGCATGTGCGTTTGAAGTCTAATTGGGCACGTTAATCACCATGAGTGGAAAACTTGTCAAGGTTTCCGTTTATCAACTAACATCTGCAAGATGTATGAAAGCAAACAAGTTTCCTTTACAACTATGAATGCAGAGGGATTGTTTGTAGTTTTTACTGCAGCATAAATTTGTTTCATTAGATGAAATAAGGATATGGGAGTGCTTGAGGTGTATTACAGATAATTGCAACAGGTCTAATCCTGATATAGCTATACTTCTTTTGCATAAAACCAGTTAATTTTATGTTTAATGTACTTAGTTCCTTAAAACTGGTTACAATTTCTAGAAATGCCCTGCAACTGCTATCAAGTTTGTTTAAAATGTGGTTAAAATTGTACTTGGGTTTGCAGAATCTGGGACCTTAACTTTCTTTTTGATCTCCTTAACAGCCTACTTCAGCTATTTCTGTTAATAAAACCTGTGTTTTGAAATAGTGTTTAATACAAGTATTACACTAATCAAATCCTTTATTGAACATCCATAGGGAGAAGAGGAAAATACAGATTCACCCTAATTCCAGAGTAACAATAGAAGAAACTTCTCAATTTTTATGATTGACTAAAATAACTCATCTGAAGTATTTGTGGGGGATTTTAGGATACCATAAGAAAAATCTGTACTCTGTAAAGGAAAAAAGTCTCTCTCTCTCGTATAATTGTAGTTAGATCAATATAGAAGTCATTTTGATAGAAGGGAGATTTGAAATACTGAAATCTTTCCATATTTTTACTTTGTGGAGTGGAAGGTAGTCTATTATTTCCGTATAAAACCAGCCTCTTTGGCAGGAGAGTACACTACTGTTTCAGAATAAAGTTTAAGATGATACTTGGTCAGTAGCTCAAACCTATTTTTCCTTTTTAATATTCTCATTTGGGAGGTGCTGTAATTCTGTGTTACAGGTGAGCCATGTGTCTGTCCCTTGGCTGTAGTAGCAGCCATCCCCAGCATGGACGTCCTGCTGTAGAGCAAGACTCCTGCCAAAACTGGAAAGTAAGCCGTATCTGAGGCCTTAGATGCAGTTGAAAGGAGGTTTCTGTTTCTTTTACCCTGCTTAGTAGTGTATGTTTTGCAGTTAAAACTAGATATTTGGCTTTTCGTATTTCCTATTTTTCAAAATCAGATTACATAAAGCTATTCTTTTGCTGTGCTAAGCTGATCTTAGTCTTGTGTGGCTCTTGTCAAATTGCACCACAGTCATCACCCTTAGTTTTATAAAGTACATCATCTTGTGTACACAGCAGTGTTTGTACACATGATTAAATGTATCTTCTGTTCCCGTGGCAAGTCATACCCTTCAAGCTGAAGTTGTGAGTCCCTCCTCTGGTAACCACAGTCATCATGTGGCCTGTGCAACAAGATCCTTCGTCCCGAGAGGGAGCTGAAATAGTAACAGCAAACAATGTTGAATTAAGTTGCTAGCCAACACCTATGTGCCATACAGATTACGTGAGATTGGTACTTTCAAAGTAGCAGTAGAGCTTTAATAAGTTATAGTAAATAATCTCCTCCAGATCCTTTCCACCAGGTGCTGCTTCTCATCCCCTTTGTAATGTTTTAAACGCTGTGGTGGGTTTTTTCTCTTTTTTTACAGTTTAATTAAACTTGACCTGGTTTTATGTTGAACCTTTTTACCCTGGATTTTTATTTTACGTTACAGGCCACATCTCGACTGCGAGAAAGAGGCTGTGATGGATGTTTGGCAGGAATTGAAGTTCAGCAACTTTTCTGCTCACAGAGTGTAGCCATCCCTGAACATCAGCTCAAAGAGCTAAATGTGAAAATCGACAGTGCTTTGCAGGTGAGTTTTTAAATTCTGCTGCTTTCGCGTGTGTGTAGTACAGTCAGTGGGCCGAGGAACGGACTGAGAAGGAGTAGGTTACTGCAGGGATACGTACCACAGGCAGCCATGAGGTGTTTGAGAGTTACAGTATTGGAATCTTATATGATAAATGTGTGTATGCCGTAGAACTGAGTAGGGTAAATTCCTGTAACAATTCTTACATATGTATGCAGACACAGTGGTTGCATGCTTGCTTACTTGCTGATAAGCCTGCTCTGTCTCAACTTTTTGTTTCATGTCAGGCGTACAAAGTGGCTTTGGAGAGTTTAGGCCATTGTGAATATGCAATGAAGGCTGGCTTCCACTTGAACCCAAAAGCTATTGAAGCAAGTCTTCAGGTAGGATCTGCTAAACCTGCTCTCTCTTTCATCCCTCCTCACCTTGAAGATAACTATTAAAAAAAAAATTGGCCTCATATTAGAATTTTCTAATGTCTTCATTTCTTGTAATTGATCTGTTCTTTTCCGTTCCAGGGCTGTTGCAGTGAAGCTGAAGCCCAGCAAGCAGGAAGGAGACAGACTCCAACTCAGCCAATTCAGTGCGAACTGCCCACTGTACCTGTTCAGATAGGGTCGCATTTTCTGAAAGGAATATCCTTTAATGAGTCTGCAGCAGAAAACCTGAAGCTGAAAACGGTAATAACCCTGTGTCGAACCACAGGAGTGAAGGGGGGCTGGGGGGAAGAGTAGAATCCTTAAAATTCCGAGAACTGCAGTAGAAATTCGGTGCCAAACATGTATTTAAAAGTGTGTATTTTTAGCCTGACCTCCGGTGGAAACACAATGTCGATAACATTGTAGGTCCACGCCTGTTTCTGATAGTGTGTTAACCACCTGGGCAAATTCAGTCCAGTCTGGGAGAAGCGCAGATGTCCAGGAGGTGATGAAGCTTCTAGATGACCTTTTTGAAAATAGATGGGTTAGGTATCAAGAAGTGGAGAGGAAAGTGAGCCCTTACCAACGCCCCAACCAGGTGATGCACTTCAGAGCTTTTATCTTCTTAGGTGCCACAAGAAGTATGGCCCAGCCTAGTGCTAAGGGAGGTACTTGAAAAATATTTTGTGGCAAAGCTGCTTTTGAAGTCTGCTTGCAAGCTTTAATTAATTTTTAAAAAAAAACAACCTGTGGAGAAGTTAATTGTATTTTCATTGTGAGGAATGGAAAAGATGTCCATTCAGAAGTAATTTGGGCAATTTTAATCAGCATTTTCACTTTTTTTTTTTAAGATAAGCTCAGTTCCTTGCTCCTGAAAGAGCTGAAACAATCCACAGCTCAAAGTGCTGCTTTTCCGCTGTCTTTGCAGTGCTTTTTGTAGTTCTGATTAAACCATTTTGCAAGAATATAAGCAAAAACACTGTTTGTGATTTTGGAGAAGTATTGCATTCCAAATAGCAGAGATGGTCTACTGTATTTCTGTTCTGCAGTTGAGCTCTGCTAGTTGTACAGTTCTGTTCAGAGATAACAGACATTATAGTTGTTTGAAAACCATGTAGTACAATGATAAATACATGTGGAAGCGTTGGTGTTAACACGTCTGAATGGCGTGTGGAGTATGACAAAGTTTCCATGGCTTTTTTCAGCACACAATGCTGCAGTTGATTAAGGAAGCTGGGTGCCACAACGGACTTACGCCGCGGGATGACTCTTCTGTTACTGAAGTACTGAATCAGGTTTGCCCATCCACGTGGCGAGGAGCCTGCAAAACTGCTGTACAGTTGCTATTTGGCCAGGCTGGACTGGTGAGTGACTAGGAACAGCCTTAGCAAACAAAGGGCTACTTAAACATCCTGAAGAGGGACTGGGTGTTTTAAAGAGTTTGGAAATCAATTTCCATTGTCTTACTTTGTGTTTCTCCATTTTTAATGCTGCAGCTAACTTGATTTATGAGCAAAATGTATCCTCGTAGTATGCACGTTTGTAGATGGTATCTGTAGTTGATAGGGACAAGAGAATGTCCTGTGTGCTTCATAGTCGCCATTATTAGAGAGAACATAAGAAACGAAACTTCTAATTCATAGTGAAATAGAAAGATTTGCAGATCTGTAGATGACCATGTTAAAAAGAAACACCCCTTCCCCCCACTTCGTTCAGATTAGTTGTAAAAACTGCCATTTTTTCATCTCCTCTCTGCTTTGAATGGAAGCTGGGTTTTCTGCCCAACAAAAACCAGGAAGCCCTCCCTGCACTGGGAGATGCTCCCTGACATCTCCAACAGAGGACAGAGCAATAAAGTACGTTGGTATAGACATGTGTGTTCCTTAGAAACAACCCCCATGGATTTTACAGTATCTAAATAGTTGCTAAAAATAGATGCTCGGAACATACTCTGATAAGATGCATTTGTTCTCCTGTAAATAATTACTGCAGTCTCTTCATTTAACAGAGTGTTCATTCATGACACACAGGGGTTTTTTTAGACTACTGTGAGTTTTCATTTGACTGGACAAATAAAATGGAGGCAAGAGTGCAGTAGGATAGGAAGGAAATGCAAGCATGAAGTACACTGTATCCTGTGATGGTTTCTGTCAAGTGTTCTCTGAATCTCTTTAACCTGCAGTGAGCTAGGTGCTGCTTGTTGGTGCAGGTACTGATTCTTTGTTCAAGGTGGTGGCAGGCCATCAGGACTTTGTAACTAACTGTAATTTCTGATGAAAGAATCCATATTGCTACATACTTTGTAAATATCACTTTTTTCAAACAAGTCGCACAGCTAATTAAGTGACTTCGGCTTGTCATAGTTCATTAAACCATATGGGTTTTGGTACCATTAATAGGTTCTCCCATAGCAGTGAATGATAAATTGTAAATAATAAATTTGTCAGGCATTTCTACTTTAGCATTCCTTTGACACTAGGTGTCAGATACTAGGTATTTTCTTAAATACCTGTTAGAGAAGTAGGTTCAAGTCATACTGGAATTCAAGTGACTTTTCATGTAAGAAGGCCTAAAATCCAAGGGACAGACCATCAGTGTTGTAACAGCAGTGTGCCTGCTGTCCGTCCCTGCTTCAGTGGGATAAAGGGATTGGAGGGCGGCAGGTGGTAGTGCGTTAACTACTGCGTCTGAGGAAGCTTTCCACGGAGGTAGAAGAAAGCAGGGAGAGAAAGCAACTGTGGAGTAGTAGGATTGATCAAATATCTACTTAGGAAAATGTGTTGGGTATTAATAAGAAGAAAAAGAACTAGAAAAAAGGACATGGTTAAGCAGGGTTGTGTCCTCAGCTGCCACAGTTCGGGGTAGGATGCTGGAAGTCAGCTGCATGGCACGGGAAATAGGGCCGAGAAGGCAACTGTTTCTCAGCAGCCCCATGGGCGCGTGGGGAGTTGGTGGCTCCTGAGCATCTCGGTGAGCGAGGCGTGCCGTGGAGGGTGCTGCATCTCCCACCGTTTCCCTTCCGGGGGGCTCGGTGCTGAGCACGCCCGAGTCCTGCCCCGGTGAGAGCTGGGGAGTGGAAATCTCCCGGTGTCCCCCGGTCTAGACATAACTAGTTAGACCTGCTGGCAATTAAAACGCTGATATTATTCAGGTTTATCATAACAGTTGGAGAGTTGACAGCATAAAGCTTACTTACAAATGACAGTGCTGATGTGAGGAATACTACTTGTGTTGCATCATGAATGCGTCCAGAGTTTTTTGCATGAACCTCAGGTTCTGAAAGCAGCAGGTTTCTATCTTCAAAGACACAGTAATGAGCTGCACACATGACAGAATACTTGCAAGCCTTCTCTCCTTCGCTCATTCTCACTTTGATTTGTTACAGTTTGGAAGGATGTGAGGGTTGAGTTTTTTCTTTATAAACTGTGCGCCATAATTTTTTACAAGATTCAATTATGCTTGTATGCAGCCTTGTGCAGTGCTGAGAAATTGTAATTTGCTTCTTTAAAGCGTTCTTTGGGTGGAGATGAGAGAGGAAGCACCTGTAAAAGGAGAACAATAGATGTCTGATGCACAGGAAGCTATCCTCTGAGCACCCACCGGGCGGGGAGGGAGAATGTGGTTATTTTAAGTTTAGTTTGTGTAGAACGCGGATAAATGAATCATGGGGCAATATTAGGTAGTCTTTGGCTTACGGCTTGTAGAAACTAAGCTGTCTGCATTAGTTCAGAATTGTGTGTAAATCTGTCATTTAAATGCCAGATTTAAAAAAGAACGCTACTTGACAGTCGCACCGTCTTTAGCCTGTCTTGCCATGTGCCGTTTAAGAAGAAACTCATTAGGAGTGGAAAGCACAATGAGATGTGACTTAGTTTGCTTAGTTACTTTAGGCTTCAGTTTTTAAACATAAGAAATAATTTTTTTAAAGTGCGGTTTTTCAGTTTTTACCTTAGAGTATATAGGGTCAGCTGAAGAAATCCCCACATTGAATAAAGCAATGTGTATCAAAACAGCTGAATTTAGAGGATGAGTGGAAATAAAACTTGGAACTGGCCTCGTGCAAAGTCGTGAGGAGAAGGCTTCACTGAGTCACTAACCATCCTTTCTTGTGCTAGTAGATCTTTCTGTAGCAAAACCCAACATGCATTGCAGAAGCACTGAATCTCCTAGTGACGTTTAAATCCCAGACATTGTAACTCTGACCAAATGTTGAGAAATGTTAACACTTGTTTTAAAGGGAAAAAAGGAAGATTGGGGGGGGGTGGACTACCCGGCAATGAAGCCCAGACTGTGAGCCAGAAGCTGATCTAGGCCTGCACAAATCAGAATTTTAGTTCCAATTTACAGGTCTGAGATGCAGACAGTATTTTTCTTGGGAGCTGAGAAAAATGCCTCCTAAGTTCATCTCTCCTTATCCCAATTATAACTGCAATATAGCTAAGTCGCAGATTACCAAATTACGTAAAATTAAAATGGTTCAAACACAAGGAAAAGAGCAATGGAGCTGCCCTATTATTAAATGGGAGGTATTTTCATGAGTGGGTAATAGCATGGCATTCTGTTGCTGTGCTTAGACATGTTTTACAAGTTTGAATAAACTCAGGCAAATGCTTAGCGTCACCGGGAGGAGGACTGAGGCCTTATGCTAAAATACCTAAAAGGTGGGAAGTCATGCTGTTCAGGTGTCTTTGGGTGGTTTTGTTAAAGCAAGAGAGAGAAGAGACTCTTGGCATTATTCATATCTCACATTTCTGTGGAACCAGTAGTTGACAGCCAGTTAGAAGTGGAACCAGTGTAGGATGATTGCAGAAAAGCCAGTAATATCCCCTCAGGCTTATTTATACCCGAGGACTTTTGCCATTTGAAGGATAAACGGTACAGCTAATCTGCTAGTCACTGAAGCAAGAACTGCTGACTGCTGCCAAAAAGCTGCTGGTTCAGCATGACCAAAATAGGAAATTATGGAAATGATCAAAAAGGCCAACCCATGCAGACTGGACAACAACAGAAAGCACAAACCAAATATGGAACTTACTATCACTGGTATTAAAGTTTAAATGAAGCTGAAGAGAATCCGTTCCTTCTCAGTTCCATAAAAAGAAAGGTTCATGACGGAAGGTTAATTTTCAAGACTTCCGTCTTCCAGCTGTCTTCATGATGTCCTACAGAAGGCTCAGAATTCAACAAATCGAACAGTGACTTTTCTGCTCTTCAGATAACAGGGAATTAAGGATAGTACAGTTCCATTAGGTAGCATAGAGACATGTTGGGGTGGGGTTTTGTGACCTTAAAAGAAGAGGGGGTGTGCTAAGAATTGTGAGATACGTGAAGGGTTTCAGACTAAATGCTACTTGTCTGTGTCGTACCATGCACTGCAGTTGAATTATTTAAAATATTTCGATAAATAGGTGTTTGAGAGCTATTGAAGTAGGAATAGTGCCAAGCATCTCCAATGTAAGGGCTACTACACGAAGCCGTTGATAACTGCCAGCTGTTAGGTGAAGCAGTTGGTAGCTGCGTAGTGGTGCGTAGCTACAGTATGTAATTGAGAAGAATTAAGTCCTTGACATACAGGTTACTGTCTCAAACTAATCATTTTATATGCTTTCATTTTTTTAATATAAATCAATTTATAATGATTTTGTGAGTTGACTTGGTTTTGTCTGGCTATTTTTTGCACCCATAGCGTGGCAGGGAGGTGAGACTATTGCATCTCAACTACAGGGGTGATAAAATAACCAGAACGACATCTTAAAATTGTTTCCCTTTTTATTTGCTAGGTGGTTGTGGACACAGCACAGATTGAAAATAAAGAAGCCTATGCTCCTCAGATAAGTTTAGAAGGATCCAGAATTGTGGTGCAAGTTCCATCAACTTGGTAACTAAAAATCCTGTTGCAGATTTTACTAATAGCTATGACTGAAATACATAGGGGGAAAATACTGCAGTACAAATGCAAGAGAGAATACCACATGATTACGGCGCATCTTCCTTAAGTTCCTTTATCTGGAACTGTTTGGATGCCACCATTCCTGGCAGTCGTGCGCCAGCTGTCTTTGCACTGGTGCTGCCTCTGTTGGAGGCGATGGAAGAGGGGCAGGGCCGGGGCAGTAAGGCGTGCTTGTAAAGGAAAAGTAAAAGCTTGATGATGAAAGAGAAGGTTTAAAAAAAAACCCGACACAACCCGACTCAGTAGTATTCGTGTTATGCTCCTCCCCAGCAGGTCCTCACAGCTGCTGCCTCAGGAAGGCCAGGAATTAGATGAGATTAACAGGAGAGCTTTAACTCTTCCTTCACTGAGCTGTTCTGTAAGCGCTGCCATGAACTGCAGAACTCTGTGGTCTGGGAGATGTTCTTCCTACCAGTTTAGCTGACTGCCTAGGAAAGAACGTTAGGGTTAATCTGCAGTTTAGGTGAGGATTTCTTCCCTTTTGAAACCACGATTTGGAATTAGAACGCTTCCTTTCTCTCTTACTTCGGAGCTGTCAGTGTCAGGCGTTTCAGTACACCCCGGTTCATTCATCCGACGCCTTAGTGCAGTAGTCAGTTACTGACGGCACCAGTGATGCGTCCCGAGGTGCGAGTCAGCGGAGGGTCTGTTCACCCAAACCCCTCGCTCGTGCCTCTGCGGGGTGTAAACTGGCACGTCTCTGGTCTCTCTGTGGAAGTTGCTGTGTTATGAAGGAGCTCAAGTGATGCAGGGTGCTTGGAGCCAGGGTTTGCGGGCTCTGGAAGAGCTCCGCCTGCTGACACACGCAGAGAAGGGTGCCTCTTCACAAATGGGGGAAGGCTGAGGTTTAAGTTATTCTGATTTCACCCCAGATTCAGCCCTAATTCTGTGCCATTAATGAGAAAAAATTCGCTAATCCTGCATCTCCGCAGCGCAGTGAAACCTTCCGCAGGCTATTGGGTATGCCGCATCGTTTTCCACGCGGAGTCTGCCAGAGTGGGGGTTCTCAGCACCGGGCTCCAGAGGGTTTGGTCCCAGGTGTGTCGAGGGCTCTTGCCATGTGCCAGAGATGGGCTTTGTGCATTTGTTACTTCTTACCTCGGTGCTTGAATTGTGCCTGCTCAGCTTAAGACCTAATCGGTAATTGTGATTTTAAAATAAATTATAGGACTCGTAATTTTGCAGTGAGATTCATGGTATATTCAGCAGTAGGAAGAAACTGGAGCTGCAGGGGCAGTCTTTAGGAACACCCAGGCATTCCTATGTTGTGCTGCCTGTATTAACTGCACCTCTGTAGGAGCAGAAGCAGTGCATCAGTTGGCCTTTTATTATCTGACTGGTGTGGTAAAGTTGTTTAATGCAAAAAAATAGAAATTTTTATTTTTAACTTTATGATTACAGGTGTCTGAAAGAAGACCCAGCAACAATGTCTTTGCTGCAGAGGAGCCTGGATCCCGAGAAGACTTTGGGACTGGTAGATGTGCTCTATACTGCTGTGTTTGACGTACACAGGTGGAAGGAAGGAAGGTACGTCTCCTCTTGAGCCCCACGTGCTGCACTCCTACTTCAAATAAAGCCATCATTGTTGAAAGATCTGTACTGAAGGATTTGATAGTCCCAGTTCATCAGGAAGGGAAAGCAGCAGTCAAAGCGAGAGCCAGAAATTGGTAACCTGCACAGGTACCTCGTGGGTGTGTACAGAGATGCAGCAGTCTTTGAGGAAGAATTTCTTCCCTCTGAGGGTGACAGGGCACTGGAACAGGCTGCCCAGGGAGGTTGTGGAGTCTCCTTCTCTGGAGATATTCAAGACCCGCCTGGACAAGGTCCTCTACCGCCTGCTGTAGGTGACCCTGCTTCAGCAGGAGGGCTGGACTAGATGACCCACAGAGGTCCCTTCCAACCCCTACTATTCTGTGATTCTGTAAAAACAAACCAGCAGCTTGCCCAAGTGTACAGAAGTGTTTCTTTCTCTCTTACAGAAATACTTGATTGCTATTAAATTAGTCTCCATTTAGGTCTTGAAGCACAATTAAAATTTCTTAAGGAATGGAAAGTAGTTAATTGCAAACACTAGAAATAATGTGCATTGTTACCATAAGAAGTAGCTGATGAACCGGGCAGTCTGGTTTTGTTTTTTCTGCTAGCTATTACCCAAATACACGTTTTCCTCCAAAGCACAAGCTCAGTAACGTATTTGGTGGTTTGATACGTGTGTTTTTGTTGATGCAGGGAGCAAGCTTTGCCTTGTATTCAGATCCAGTTACAGCGTGAGATCTCGGACTTTGGGAATCAAGTTGACATGCCATCCGGAAACGGGAGCAAATCTTCAGGTGGCCTGCAAAAGACGTTCTCAAAACTGACTTCACGGTTTACAAAAAAAACTTCCTGCACCAGTACAAGTAATACTGGAAGTTATTCAATCCCCAATACACCTTCCAAAAATGTCTTCATAAGTTCCAACTCAGAGGAGAAAGCTAAAATGCCCACTAACATAGACGCACGGTTACAAAGCATTTTGAACATTGGTAATTTTCCTAGGACCACAGATACACTGCAGTCAATTCAGAGCACAAATAATCAGCTAGTGAATGGGTTTCTAGTGGAAAGACGGGACAACTTCTTCAAACTGGATGACGGGAAGGATGACAAAGGTATGAATTTACCAACTGACCAGGAAATGCAGGACGTTATAGATTTCTTGTCTGGTTTTAACATGGGCAAGTCCCAGCAGACTTCTCCGATGGTGAAAAGAAGGAACTCTGTTGCATCCTCTACAGCAACAGAACAAAAAACAGGAACAGTGCAACAGCAGCCGCAGCCTGTGTCTCACACACCACTGCACCCTTCTCAGCAGGGCTTGTCCCAGCAGCAGCAGTCACAGAAGCAGCAGCAGCAGCAGATGCAGTATTACCAACACTTGCTGCAGCCTATCGGACCACAGCAACGTGTACCTGCCAAATGGCTGACTAACTCTTCTCAGCAGCCAGCCCAAGCTGTTGGAGCTGGGTTGGCTCATATAAACCAGTGGAACAATCCTGGGTTTTCAGATCTGAGCTCCGACTTGTACAGCTTGGGTCTGGTGAGCAGCTATATGGACAATATGATGTCAGAGATGTTAGGACAGAAACCACAAGGACCGAGAAACAACACATGGCCAAATCGTGACCAAACTGATGGAGTGTTCGGGATGCTGGGAGAAATCCTGCCTTTTGACCCTGCAGGTGTGTGTCTTTATTATATTTTTTTATAAGAGTCCTTTTACAAAGAATACTGGTAAATATTGCTAACGATGACTCTCATTTCCTAGTGCTACCCACCAGGTGCTCGGGCGCTTACACAGGCAAGCAGGTATTTAGATGTATGCCTTTTTCCCTTTTTAACAGAAGGTGAACTAAAGTACAACCATCTTTCATGAATAAGTAGGAAGGGGAACAAATTTCTTGTCCCAGCTGTAGTAGTTCTGACCTTTCCTATCTGGCCCACATCAAAGTACTGAACCAGATACTTACAGATGATGTTCCTTCTGTTGTTAACTGGTAAAATTGTTTAAAATCAAACTCTTGAACTTACGTATTTCGCCTCTTCCCAAAGTGATCCTTCCTGCTCTTCACCAGCATTGCAGTCTGGAGATAGAGCCGGACTGCAGCTTTCCCATATCCCTGCATTTCCCCTGTGTTACTCTGCGGTTCCGTGGGAGTCGTGCTGGTTCCTGCTCTGCCGCTGTTACTGCAGTGAAAAGCTTGGATGCCAACGGATGAGAGAGTAAAGAGCAAGTGCCATGTGGTTTGCCAGATGTGTTTGAACCACCAATAAATTGTAAATGTAGAGGGATTATTGTCCAAGATGAAGCGAGATAAAATTTTACAGCCACAAGCAAACAGCTAAAGACTGTGACACTGACTGCAGAGTTGAAGAGGAGATCAATGCATTCTTCTGATAGTAGTACTAAGACCAACTTACAAATCTCTGATCTCGTAAATACAATTTCTCTTGGCCTGGAACATGGCTGTAGTGTGCATTAATGCAAACTGCCTGGAGGGAGGCGGCACTGGAACCAACTGGAAAACCTTTCAGCACACCATGAATCCATGTCCCACGCTCACTGCCCGCGTGTGTGCTGGGACTGCGTAGGCATCACAGAAACCCACTCATTCGACTCATCATTTTGATAGTTATTTTATCAGCTTCTTGATAAATCAGTGGAGTTTGTAAGGTAAAAATAGACATCAGTTATGTTATCAAAAGCTTCTAAACAATTGTTAGTCTGAATTAGCATCGTCTGAAAGATATGGTATATACTTCAGGATTATCACAACCTTTAAGAAAGGATAACATGATTTTTAGTAAGCACCAAACACGTGTATGTGTAGGGGAAAAAATGCACGTAATACAAAAGACTGGCATTTTTAGCATTTTGAATCTGTTACATTTCTGTAGTATTTTCCTTTCGATCTACATAAAGCCACTTGTTTTCTTCCATTCACTGTGATGAACATCAAGGACTTTGAAAGCCATGCTCTGAGTTCAAGGGTGACTTACTCAAGCTGGTAAATAGTGCTCTGTGGACTCAGCAACATGTTTCTTCAGTTGAAGTGATAAGTAAACAGTATTTTTCACAGAGTGGGTGTTAAAAAAAACAAAAACCTTTCCAATTAAATGGATTTTTCAATTGAAAAGGCAGGTTTTTTTCATATATATGCCAGGTTGAGCTGTGATGTAGGAGTTTTCAATTTAAGCTCTAGTTAGTGTTGTACAGAAAGCTTTAAAACGTGAAACACTCTTTTCCAGACTTGCTCAGGACTTTGTACGTTTGTCATTTGAAACAAATGGCATTACTTTTTTTATACTTCTAGAGCCTGAAAATGGTGTCTCTCTTCAGATGCGAGTGTGCTAATTAAGAATTTATAAAATTGATGGCTTTTCATGTCAAAGGCTTAGCTAGCTACCAAAAATGTATTTTGCAGTGCTTTTGTCATCTGCAAGAACTCGAGGAAGGAATGTTGTAGTAAGAACTAGTAGAAGGAATGTTGATACTTCCAGGTCTTTTGAGTTATTTTCACAGATGTGAAAGAACAAAGCAAAAACCATGCCTGATAGAAAGCTGTTTACCTGGTATGTTTTGATTGAGGTGAAAACCAACGCAAGTTGGTGTTTTGAATATAACAGGAATTTAACACTTAATGCTGTCTACAGGAAAAAAACCTGCAGGTCCTTCAGGATCTCTCTAGAACCTGTCCTTAGGTCTGAGGCTCTGTCTAGCTCCCAGCCTCATCTGAAGCTGACACAAAGGCAGTTCTCAAAGGGAGCAGGTATTAGTGGGAATATGGTGTTTCTGTGCAGCTGTCGGGTAGCTCTGTCCCTTGCTTATTTAAGAAAGAACATATAGAAACGAAGTTATTTTCTTTGTTGTTTCCATCTGCATCCAACAAAACATTGTGGAGCTCTTCTGAGTGCGCCAAATGAAAACGAGGAAACTTTTCCTCGAAATGCCGAGTTGAGCGTAGGGAAGCCATCACGTGAAAGAGCGATTCCTGCTTTCTGAGCTGCGCCTGCTTGTTGGGTGTTCTTCAGTCTTCCCTTGTAACTTCACCCCGAGACCAGCACGCCAGCAGCTCTGCGCTTCCCGCTGCAGTTACGGTGCATCTAGGCTAGACATTTTCCATAAATCCAGACAGACTGCAAAGTTTCCCCCCCACAAAAAAAAGGCAAAAAGAAGCTGTGGAAACTCAATTACGCTGACTTGTAAGAGCATTCTTTTTAGTACATGAGTTACTTGCTCTGATTAGTTGAGCTTTTAAAACACGTGGATTAAGGCTTTTGCTGTCTGCTCAAGATCATGCTTCTCACTTATCAGATGATTGGGACACATAAAAGACTTTAAGAATGGAAGAATTTTTATTTTTAAGAATTGCTTTTTTCTGTAAATACCAATCTTACTCTGCAATCCTGTGCAGGTCAGGATCAGAATGTTTTGGAAATTGTTGTCTTTGTAGGAGTAGGCAGTTTCTGGGCTGTGTGTTCTAACACAATCAGTCTGAGCTGCTGCTGTCTCGAAGCAGGCAGGATCACAGCACAGCTGGGTGTCACGTTGCAGCCTGGAGTCAGTTGGTACAGTCTCTTTCTCCGAGCTGGGGTACACGTGCAGGCTTTCTCTGTCAGCGTCTGCTGATGGGACGTCGGACCCTTCAGTGTGCAGACATGGCCGTAGTGACACGTGCCGTTTCCCTGACGGACTGCAAGGGGCAGGTGTACTTCCCTGGGAGAATTATTATCCACCATGTGCAGACGGTGCGTATCTACTTCAAAACACTTCCCATTCGGTGTTCCTCGCTGCTCCACGAAGAGGTACCAACTGTTGTCAGGGATTTATTATCGGTGAGGGAGTTATTTCCCGTTGTGGGGTATGGTCAAGCCTACAGGATTATGGGAGGGGGATGACTGCAGTAGGAATAGCTGAGTGTCAGCAACTGACTTCTTGCTTGCTTTTACCCAGTTGGCTCCGATCCGGAATTTGCCCGCTACGTTGCTGGGGTCAACCAGGCTATGCAACAGAAACGGCAAGCACAGCATGTCCGTCGTCCGAGCAACACACGTAGCAACTGGCCTCTTCCTGATGATCCTCATAAAACCTGGCCCTTTCCGGAATATTTCACCGAAGGGTAAGAGAGTGGACAGGCTGCACGTTTTTATTGTATGTGAGTTTATTTTACACTCAGACGTGGCAGAGTGTGGAGTTGCTGGGTGTTTGTTCCAATTGCTGCTGCGTCTGTGAAAGCTGCGCTTCATTATGTCAAGAGTGAGAAACCTGAGCCCTTTCTGCCTCGCTGATCCCAAAGCACTGACTTTGGTCTGACATCTTCTTTAGAGTGGAGTGTGTACCGACTTTGACTCGAACAGAGGAAACGAGGAATTTATAGCGCAGATTCATTCAGGACGGTTTTCTTTCAGCATTCTAAATACCTCTAAGACCCTCTAAGACAGAGTGATGCTGTCAAAATTGCAGTGTCTGACCGAGTTCAGCTTTCCAGATGTTAGCCACTTAATCTTGCTACTGTAAGGCATGTACCTCACAGCAGGTACATTAGTAGTTCTTAATCTCTTCCAAACCATAACTACTTATCACAACAGAAGCGTTTCCAAGATCCTTGAGCTAGCTTAAAACCAGCAGGACAAGTCTGTGTTTTAGCTTAGTTTTGCAGTGAAAAACTCAAGCGCTTAGTGATTCCAAAACTCAAGCGCTTAGTGATTCCAAAACCAAGAATCATTTGTTTCTCCTCCCTGACCAAGGGAGGCATTTTTAATTAATTTAGTAAAATAAAGTGGTTGTAGCAGACCAAGCAGTTGATGTGATCACTCGGAAGGAAATACGTGGAAGTATTTGCACTGCTGGTACATTGTAGAGAGTACTGAAGAGTCTTTGTGCCCTGAGACACCACCTGTGATGAAGACCCAGCGTAACTCGCTGGGGCGTACGGTCTGACCCCGGCACTGTAACTCCAAGGACTCGCACCACGTTTTGTCTTGCAGCGACGTGACAAACAGCTGGTCTGGCACGCAAGGGGACTCTGCCAGCTCGAGCGATGAGACCTCCTCGGCTAACGGGGACAGCTTGTTCTCCATGTTCTCAGGGCCAGACCTGGTTGCTGCTGTGAAGCAGAGAAGGTGAGCAAAAAGAACAGAAATACATACCGCTTCACAGGGCTCTTTCTTTGGTCATTTCATTTGATTAGCCACACACAGGAGATTCCTGCTGATCAGATGATTACTACACTGAGGGTATGGGTCAGTGTGCAGTGTGTCTGGCTTTAAGGCTAGGGATTCCCCAACGGAGTCACACGAGTAGCTGTCTGCTTACACAGACTTGTGTCTGTGCCAAGAGCCAGGTGTTAGTGATGTTCAGCGTGCCTAGGTGAGGTCTGATGCTTTCCCACTTCTGAGATCAGTCGTGTTGGATGCCGCTTCCTGCTAAACCACTGAGGCCTCAGAGATCTTCTTCGAATTGGTTTTCTACACGGTGTGCTTCACTGCAGCTTTGTTGGGCCCCCAGCACTGCATGTTTTGGTGTGGTGAGCTCCCATGTCCTGGCTGCTGCTGGAGCTTTGTGGCACTCAAGAAATGCTGCTGGTAACGCTGTGTAGACTCGTGTCTCACGTGGCCTACCACTGCCGTCTTAGGAGTCATAAATACATGCCTCTTTAGTCCTTTATTCCTGGTAACATGAAGAGGAGGCTTAACTGCATTCGTAAGTAAGCTTAACTTAAAAACTAAGCCAGGATTTTCAGCTATGAACAACCCACTTAAAAGTGGTAGTATGAATTACAATTGCTTTCTGCTTTGCTGAAGGGCTGGAAGCTGGTATCTTTGGAACCTCAGGGATTCCCGAGTAGAGGGTAGTTAAGACAACAGTAGAAGGCACAAGACACAGCATGAAAGCCAACCCAATTGCAGTCTGGGATCAGTCTCTCAAACTATTTTTCAGAGCCTTTTCTGAAAATGAAATAAGCTAGTTCTGTGGCCAGATAGTCTAAACCACAGAACAATCCAGAGTCAGTCGATGTAGATACGAGATTGTCTGTCTGCTTTTCGGTGACAGGAAAAAGTCCCTGGCCGTCCTGCCAGCTTCCTGCGGGTTGCAGCTGGACAGCTGTGCGTGTATGCGTTGCCAGAAAGGAAGGATACTGGCATGGCAAATGATGAGACTAAGGCAAGCAGGTTGCAAGGAATCCACCAAAAGAGGAGCTATTTTCTGAATCCTCACGCTGACCAAGACTTTATGCAGAGGGGACAGGAACTGAGCTTCCATAAATGACAAATTGAAATTAATGGAAGAGCGCTATCTCATAAGCAGTCACAGAAAAAGTAGTAATTATAGATCTTTTTCAAAAAAGCAGCAGGGAAGGAAAGCACAAGAACATACAGTGGGTGAGTTAACCTGCCACGCCACCAGGTATCTGGAGATCGGAGCAAGCAGAACAAGAGCCTGTGCCTCATGCAGTGCTCTGAAGAGAAGTGTAGAAGGAAGTTTCCAAAGCGTGCGCCTCACTAATAAAAACTGAAGCTGAAGTAACACTACCACTGTCTTATGTTACTTCTAGAAAGAAAAACATTCTACAGGCTGGGGCCTGACAAAATACCATCGTTAAAACTACACAGGAAGAGCCGGCCAAAGGGTCGAGCGTTCCAAAGCAGACCTGCAAGGGGCTGCTGACCCTTGGAGGCCTGAGGATTGGAGCGTGGTGATGAAAGGATAACAGATTCTGCTTTAATGTAAACCCACCCACTTCACCCCACTCCCCCTGCCAAAAAACCCAAAACCAAGGAAAAAAACAGAAAGCACATACGATTAGGGACTTCTGTTTGATATGAGGTCACAAATTTAAACCAAAGGTAAGATATTTTTCCTGAGCAAAGCCACTGGGCTTCAGCAGATGTTTCACTTGCTCACCTGTTTCTTTTGTCTTGTCTGTAAAGTTATTTCAGAAAAGATACTTCAAAAAAACCCCAAACACCACAAACGAGAGCAGGTAACAGAAGGAAAAAGGCAGTTTCTGGCAGATTTGTTCAAAGTGGGCAAAAGATTGGCCCATCTTGCCAAAAGGCGTGCGTGCTGCTGGAGCTCCAGGAACCGCTGCGCTGCCGAGGCTCTGGCAGCACCGAGGTTCGGGTCTCTCTCTGCACTGCTGAGAAAAAAAACACGAGACACAGTGAACCCTCAGGACGCGTTCTGGGCTGTCGAGTGTTGCAGACTGAGACTCCAGGATGGTGTATGCCACTGGCCGATTCATGTGGTGACTCGTTTTAAAAAAAAAAAAAACACCAAAAAGTAACTTTCACTCTTTGTCTGGGCAGAAAACACAGTAGTGGCGAGCAGGAACCTAGCACGCTACCATCCCCCCCTCTTCTTGCTGCAGCAGATGACCGCAGTCAGGTAAGCTGAAAGGGGCTTGGCTTAGTCCGGCAGTTTGGGGTGCTTCACCCTAGGAGAGCAACTAGACTAGCGTCTGCATCTGCAGATTGCTTGCCTCGGCTGAAACCCAAACCATCTGCACTCAGGCAGTCCTAGACGCTTTTATCAAGTTACCAAGTTTAAATATTAAAACTGGAAATCACTTCTTTTGTAGCAGAAATTGTCACAAACCCAAAGATTTCAGGTTAAGCTAAGAGGCAGCACTGTCCATTCTGATTGTCTGTGCAGAGAAAACTGAATGTCGCCAGATGGATTACCTGTTCTGCTGCAAATTTTGACTTGCAGCAGGGCTACTATGTGCCAGGCAGATGTGCTGAAGTAAACAGGAGGGTTTCTCAGTAGGCAGAGAATTTTAAGAACTGCAGTGTATATATATATATATATATATGTATGCATCAATTTTGCTTTCAAGTATAAATTAATCTTCTGAAAATGTCTCAAGGAGGGGATAAGATTGTGTTAGGTATTGTCTCAAAGAAGTGTTCTGGTATTCAAACAAACCAACCCCAAACCCACGTACTCTTCTTCTCTCAGGAGAACAAGACCAAAACCTGGCCTCCGAAGGCGCCCTGGCAGCACGCCTCATCGTCGTCGTCGCACGCGCTGCCGGCCCCGAGCGCGCCGCTGTACCCGGTGAGCGGGGCGGGCGGCCAGTGGAGCGACGCGGTGCACGTCCTCCCACCGCCCGTCTGGGCAGCGGCCGGCGACTGCACGCCCGCGCCGGGCATCTCCGCCAGCTTCGCCTACGCCCAGCCGCCGCCGCCTTCCCAGCACAAACCGATCAACAAGGGCTTCAAGTCTTTCCCGGTGAAGCACGAGCGCAGGCCGTCGTACCTGCATCAGTACTGACAGCTTTCCATCGGGGGGAACACAGCACAGGGCCAAACGTGAACTGCACCTCCTCTGTCCCACACCGTGTGGTGGCTGTATCCTTTCTCTCGTTAAATGTGGAATTGAGGGGGTTTGGGTGAGAGACACAAACTCTTGAATCCTGATTTACAGTGCTGAGCAAATACAGCCAATATGTTTGTTTGTTTGTACATGAAACAGCCCAAAACTGTGATGTAGAAATGCGTTTAAAAATGTGTATATTGCCTTTACTTTCAAAACCTTTTTTTTTAAGACCTGCTGAAGGACTACCATACAAGAAACACTGTATTTTATAGCTATTTTTCATATAGATTTATAGTTAAACATCTTACAGAAACACATTGAGTATGTTGAAGCAAATATATCGTGGTGTCTTTGCTCAACACTGTGTTTAGAGTTACAAGGGGCAAGCTGCGAAGCCTTTGTATTCTCCGTAAGCAGCCCGGGGGCAGCTTGGTTTCAGCGAAGTGCTGCAGCAGCTCTGCCTGTGCCACGCGAGCGAGTTCCTTATGAGACTGCTGCAGAAACGGCTGCGAAGCTGAGCGTTGCGGTAGCTCCCTTGCTGTCAGTAAAGGTCAGCAGAAGCACCCAACCTCGTCTCGTGCGCGGCACCGGAGCTGCTTCCCGGAGACGGCATCTGTGTGGGTAATACGACAGTGGTTTGCAGACAAACGCGCCGTTTCTCACTGCTCCCTCTGGCCAAAGGCATTATCCACACAGTGCTCCAAGCTTGGGTGTGTGAAAGTATAGCCTAAAGACTACTTGCATATATTTAAAGTCTTATTTCAGATGCTACAGTTGATGAAAAATTGTGAGCTGGCTCAGAAGATACTAAACTGAAACGTGGGGTAGCAGTTAGTTAAAAGAACATTATTTTTTTTAAAGGGATAAAGTAATTATTCACAGTCGATATGTGCCATTAAGTGAACCTGTGGAATTAGGAATAATCTTCCAACCAAAGTGGATCCGGGAGAGTGACTGGTGCTTACAAATTGAAGAACAATGGTAAATATATGTATAGCTATCCCACTGTATATTAATTGAGATTACAGAGGATTCTTTATATAGTTAGAGCTTATTTAAATTTTCATATTTCATCTTTGAAAGAGTCTAAAAACCACAATATTTTCTGGTATAAGAGTTTTGACAGTATTAATCTTATTTTTGTATTTTTCTTAAGTCATATCATTCTAATATGTTAACTACTAGTAAAATGGGTTATTAGTTCTAACTACATAATTTTTCAATGGAGAGAAAGCACATTTGTTGGTTTTGTTTTTACAAACTAAGTACATCTATATCTAAAGATACCAAAAAATAAATACGTTATATATATATATATATATATATAAAAAGTATACACAACACTAAAACTGTTAAAACATTTGGGTATTGAGAGCCCATCCACCTTTTTTGTTTGTATGGTGACGGGCTGCCTTTGCAGGCCCCGGTTGTTCCTTTGTGCTGTTTGAGGATGATGCCAATGTTGCCTGTATTTATGATCTTGTCACCACGTTTCCGGAACCGTCATACTTACCATGTTTACAGAGATCTGTTTGCTGTACATAGACTTTTTACAGTGACGTGCTTTGCACAATCAGCGTGGCTTCTGTCTGTAACTTGTTACTGGTCTGTACTACGATCATTTTGAAAACCCTCTGCTGAAAATGTTAGTGGTTGTTTAACTTGATGAATGGTTTTGAATTTCCTAAATCTAATATTAAATCCTAAATTTGGTTGTACTTACTGATTATTCATACTAAGACCAAAATGGAAGTTAATGAAAACACTTGATTTTGAACTTTCTCTAACAAGTGCCAAAATTACTGCTCTAGTTTTTGCAGTCTCTTCCTACTGACAAACGCTGGCGCATTTCTGGACCTACGTGAGTGAGCTGTGAGAACAGGGAAGGTTTGTCTGCATTCTGACCACGCAGGTGCTACTCTGTCCTCTGCTTCCGATTGTTCTGAACACTGGTAATTTTAAGAATTGTTGCACTTGGCAAATGAGTCTTGCCATTAAACTTCACTTACACTGCCAAGTGCAAGGGTTTGGTGCTTAGTTAACGTACCCTTACTGCAGTGCTTCTTGTGAATAGCTAATGCTTCTGAACTGGAACTGTACATTTTGTATTTTAAAGCTTCTGTAAAAGTAAACTATTTGCTTTATTAAAGACACACATTTAATAGGTCACACCTGTTTAAAATATGCACCTTGCTGAAACTGAGCAGCACCTTAAACTGTAACTTTAGTTTGTAAACAGAGCTCTTACTGCATTAACATGGGATTATTTAACAGTTTGAAAATTGTCAACTGCCTACTTACTGACTCGTCAGCTAGAAGTGACCTTGATGTGCTGCGCAGCCTGAGGCATCTTTACAGCTGCTTCCTCAACCAGGCTGCACCAAGAACTGACCCCGAAACGGCCTTCGCCGGGGCTCTGCAGGAGCAGTGGAGGTGACGACTGCTGAGCCCCAGCTCCACGCGCTCAGCCCTGGTAGGGTAAACAGCGCTGGCGGCAGCGTGCCAAAAGCGAATGCTCCCTGACAGAAGATGACCAGGGCTCTTCCTTTGGCTTCTGTTCATGGTGCCACTGCGCCGCGCGGCCCGAGGTGCGGCAGTGAGCTGAGCTCCTCCTGGGCCAGAGGACACAGCGGCAGGCACCTGAACACGCACCCAGGCAGCGTGTGAATCCATTCTGATTCACTTGTTGACAGAGGCTGCAGCACAGAGCATTTCAAGCAAAAAGGAAAAGTCTTGACACAACTGGGGCAAACGCAGCCTTCTCTTGCTGACACCAAGGCTCGATTTCTCCCCTGCGTTCATTGCTCTGAGTTATGCAACAGGGAAAAAAAGTTAGCATTTCCATTTCACTAAGCTGCTGAGCTGCTCCTTTGTTAGCACGTTACAGCAATCCAGAGTATACTGTGAGTGACAAGGCACATCTTTCGTTTATTAAGCATAACTCCTATGATACAAGACACAGCACAGCATAGCGCTCACAGCTGTGGCAACGGCTGCCGGGCTCAGTCGGGCTGGTGGCCGAGGGAAGGCTTGCCCCGTCACCACACACCCGCGTCGGGACACAGGGACCGCAGGAGCCCCCGAGCCACGGCTGGCCGCGCTGGGCTGACAACCAGGCTGGTGCCGGCAGCAGAGCGCACGGCCCTGTGCAGGGGGGGAAAAGCATACGTGATACACGGCTGCCAGCCTGAAGTTCTGCTGAACGGCAGTGGGGAAACCCCCAGCCTAATGAGTGCATCAGAAGCGACACTCCCGTTTTTAGGGTAAGAGCGTGGATGGCTTTCTTCCTGCCTTTCAGGACCAGACCGCCTCAGCGCTCAGGGTGGGCCGCTGAGCTGCGGGTCTCGACCGGTTCTGGAGGCCCGGCGGCCGGGCAGGCGCGGTCAGTCCGCCGCCTTCTGCGGGCCGGCGGGCGTGGCGTCGGCGATGGTGGCCAGGTAGATCAGGTTCCTGTGCAGGATGTGCTGGTACCTGCGGGAGGAGGCGGCCATCGCAGCGGCCCGGAAACGCCGCCTCTGCCAGCGGACGCCGCGGGGGGGCACCGGACGGCAGCCTGGGGGGAGCGGAGCAGGCGCCGGCTCCGCTCCCCACCGCGGCACCCTCGGAC
>Ga0065711_1032735_pt1 | contig 26766 bp, 11 predicted proteins | sample Hoacrofraction12_FD_59098 | JGI IMG/M metagenome (GOLD analysis project Ga0065711, IMG submission 59098) | Hoatzin crop microbial communities from Cojedes, Venezuela - Epithelial fraction 12 v2 (version 2) | ecosystem: Host-associated > Birds > Digestive system > Esophagus > Crop | place... | reverse complement strand
GATTGTTTTGTTTTGTTTTGTTTTGTTTTGTTTTGTTTTGTTTTGTTTTGTTTTGTTTTGTTTTGTTTTGTTTTGTTTTGTTTTTTAAAGAATGTTTTTTGGGTGTCTGATGCAAACAAGAGGTGTATTTTTCTCTCATCCTTCTAAGCTTCTGCTTATTTTCTCAAGCTCACCAAAATTCTGCAAGTGACCATTTTAGATCTGATGTACTACTCTGTCCTTAATTTATACTTGAGATATAAGCATGACAAAACTTCATTTATCTCAAGAGAATTGCTAGAGGCCAAACTTTTTTTAGAATAGGGGCCCCCCAAACAGCAAAGTAAAAATGAACACAAACATGGCAAAATAACAAAGGTAGAAAGTAAAGAGTAAATGCAATAATGCCATATGCACTACGTACCTAAAAAGAAGTCTTTCCCTGCACACACGTATAATACAGGGCGCAGAACTGCTCTGTATCAAGCCTTCTCTGAATGCTCTTGCAGCCATCTCTCTCACCACAGGGGAATCCCAACCTTAACATCATTTGTCACACTATAAAGCATGATATTAGTCCCTTTGGTCTCAGGGTATATCAGAGATACAAATAGCTTAGATATAACGCCACATTTATTTTCTTTAGAGTGCAGTAGAAAAATATGATTTTCTTTTCAGGTTTTCATAAAAATTATCTTCTCTAAAAGCAAATTTCTATAAGCACAGATTTTTACGCTCTACACGCCTGAAAAATCAGAGAGCATCTACACAAAAACTGCAACAAAAGATACTGTGCACAGCTGGCAGCAATCAAAGGCCCAATACACCCTGTCACCAGAGGGACCACTTGTCAGGGCTGCCCTAAGACAAATGGCATAGGGCAAAAACAAGATATCTTTTTCCTTAGGAATTACACCATACAGAAAATAATGACACAGAATAAATATGCAATCATGTAAACAGTGTCAGTATTTTAAAATGTATTAAACTATCAGCTCCGGACTTCAGTCCCTTGTTCATTATCATGCTTTTCTACATACTATAACAGGCTCTTTGTCAATAAATAGTGGTAAAATAATTAAAATATTAAGAAGAGTGAAACAAGAGCTGTACGGGTTAATAGCTCTGAAACCTTTTCGAGTGAGTATTACTTTTTTAGCTCTGAATTAAGAGAGGACAAAAAGGTACAAGAAAATACATTTAAAAGTATGACAAAAAAGCTTTGTCTAGATAATCATGCCTCTTGCAAGTATAAACATGTAGGAGAATAGGGCTTATTGGCTACTGTAATCAGTAGGCCTGCAACTTCTTAAGGTGCAATAGCTAAAAAATGAGAGAAGCCAGAAAACTCAATAGTGGGAACAATATAGAAAACTGAGTTCTCTCTTATTTTGACAAAAGACGTACAGCTAAATTCAGTTCTACCCAGGTGCTGAACACAAACACTGAGAATCCACAGAGATTCTTGAAGTTCTGCTCAACTGACATCTAAATAAAGTCCTGCAGCATGTGAACCTTCATATCATTTAAGTTTCTGCAGGAGTCCACTGACAAAAACCTCTTAAATCCTAACACTCTGCAACCCTATCTTCCATTTCTGTCCCTGGCAGATGTTTAAATCAGATATCACTTGGATTTCAGGGCTCTGCTTAGTAGTGTCACAGCACGTCTGCTTGAACTTGTTTTGTATATATCCCGTCCTGTATGTGACTTGCGAAACTGGTCAGTTCTGAATGCTCTGATGGTTGTGTTATTCAGTCTGGGAAAGAAGAGACTTCCTTTTGACTTGGACCTAGCTTTCTCACCTGCCAGGAAAACAGTCAAATTCTGTTTCAAATCAGAGCAGATTAGAACTTGTCACTTAAAGCTAATCTAATCACACTCCTGAGTAAAACGAAAAAAAAAATCCACTATGTTTGAAGAGTTCTCAGCAACAGGAAAGGCAAGAGCTGTGAATGTTGCAACAGCTGAACGTTGCAGAGAGCCAAGAACAGAGCTAGAGTGAAATTATATCACAAAAGAAGACTAATATAAAATAAGAGACCTGAAATATTTAGCTGTATTTTAAAAAGTAAAATGTAAACAATAAATTATTGTGTTATGTCAGATTTAGTGAACATCAGGACTCCAAATAAAACCTATTCATGTTCATAAGCATGACATCTTCTGTCAAGGATACATGCTGTTGAAACATACACATGCACAAGCTACTAGTATCCTTTAAAACACATGTTGTATTCATAAAACAATTACTAAAATAAAGTAAAATCCATCGTTTTATGTAACTTCCAGGCTAAATAGGACTTAAGAGAAAATTTGTATCAATCAAAAATATTTCAGTTTTCTTTAAAACTAAACTGAGAAATAGAGAGCATAGACTTATCTGAGCTGTTGCTTCTTGGTTGTTTCTGAAACCTTAGACTTCAGAAGAGATTTCACACTACTGACCTGCTTACACTCATTGGACTGACTTTTCCTCAATGTCTTCATAGAGGAGCTATTGTGCTGAATTATTCTGGTCCAAAGTTATACTTTGTTTAATAATTTAAAGAATCCTACTCTAATCAACAAAGTTTAATAACATGGCAAACACAGGATTAGACTCTTCACTGTATAAACGTGTCTGAGATAGTTGCTTCTAGAGATACAAGCAAGAGAAGATACCAGCTGTGAAATATGTCTTGCTGTCTAATCAATATTTGGTGACTTAGATTCCAAAGCAAGAACATCTCTACTTTCCTGACAATCAATCACACTGAAAAAAAAATGTCTGGCTGGGGATATTGCCTAAAGTAAACAGGAAAAAGTGGTGCAGCTTTCTTTTCATTTTACATGGCAAATCTTGCTTAGGAAAACACTCAGACTTAAGTTGTACAGATGGTAAAATATTTATAATTCAGATAATAAAATATTTAATGTATCATCAAAAAAAAGGAAAATGTGTTGTAGTACTATTCCCCCAAGACTTCATTTAGCATAATACCACCATATAACCTTCATTTAAGAATTTGTGTGTATGCAATTTGAACCACATCTCCCATTTTCCTTTCAAGAGTTTTTCGCTTTGAATGGTGAATACCAATAATATACGTTCTTTTCAAATATGGTATTCACTAACAATAATATTGGAGCATATAAAGGATTCTTCTTGTTTGCACATAAAGGCTACTTAGAGAGGGAGTGGATCTAATGGGAAATCATTTTGGGAATTTGCTCAAAAGAAAGCCAGATGAGATCAGATTTCTTCTCTCAATGCACAAAGCTAAACTGAAAGGCTATCTTGTCAGCATATATTTAACTACAATGAAATTCATGCCTACCTACAATACACTAATTGGATATTTCAACATAATTTAAGTATGGGAAATTCCACATAATAATCCTATAGCAGCCTTACACTAAATGCTGGTTTGAACACAATCAATAACGTCTGGATATTCAGTGTCAGGCTCCTAGGAAGACTCTTCTGTGGTTGAGACAAAAAGAACTTCAAATCTGGAAGCAGTTCAGGAAATATTATGCTAGTAAACAAATACTTGTTAGGTTTATAAAAAGGGGGGGGAAAACTATTACCACAATGCAGAATGCAAGATGAGGTGAATTACCTTCATGAAAATTTAATGCAAATAATATTGAAGCAAAGCTAAGTTTTATGCGGTGTTGTTCAAAGGAAGCTGGTAAAATGACAATTTATAGAGCATTTTCTCTTTCGTGTTTGCCGTAGCATAGAGCAGTAAAATGAAGGAAAGGCTTTTCTTCATTATTACTTTTGTAGAATATTTATATTTTTACAACTTGAGTATTATTTTTCAGAGTAGATTTTTCTTGTTGTTAAGACCATACCTATTTTCTTCTTTACATCCCTAACTCCTTCTGCAGGTGCTCTATAGCACACATTAAGATTCCAAATCCTTCTCTACCACTAACCAATACCTGTAGTACTTCAATTGCATTGATTAAATATGGTTGGTTGTTTAGACCCTTGGTCAAAATGTTTCTTCAAGGGGAACAATAATACCTAACTACTATCCTTTTGCTTGAAGTCTTTAAAGATCCCACCTGGCAATAAAATTCCTGTGTTCTACTATAAAGGGATAGGACACAAAAAAGCACCTGCTCTGAAATGTAGCGTGAAAGGCTAAGTCTATGCCATAATGAGGAACCGTCTCAGGAAGTTTCTAAACTATGTTTAACACGATGACTCAGCTGCTGCATCCACTTTCATCCCATCACAAACAGACCTGGATTAAACGGTCACCTATAGATGAGGTGGGTTTACCTTGGCTAGCAGTCATGTGCCCACCAAGCCTCTCTGTCAGTCCCCTAGAAAGGGCAGAGAAAATACTATGAAAATCTTGGGAATCAAGATAAGGCCAGAGAGATCACTCACCAGTTAGTGTTACATGCAAAACAGACTCAACTCAGGGAAATTAATTTAATTTATTGCCAATCAAAAGTCAGAGTAAGATAATGACACGCTAGAAATAGATCTTAAAACACCTTCCCCCCCACTCCACCCTTCTTTCCAGGCTCATTTTCACTCCCATCTCTTCTACCTGCTCTCCCGAAGTGGCACAGGGAGACAAGGAATGGGGGTTGCAGTCAGTTCATCACATGTTGCCTCTGCCTTTCCTTCCTCCTCATATTCTTCCTTTGCTCCAGTGTGGGATCCCACAGAAAACAGCTTTCCGTGAACTTGTCCAGAGTGTGTCCTTCCCACATGCTGCAGTTCTTCACTAACTGCTCTAACGTGGGTCCTTTCCATGGAGTGTGGTCCTTCAAGAACAGGCTGCTCCACCATAGGCTCCTCTCCACAGGGCTGCAGGTCCTGCCAGAAGACCTGCTCCAGCGCAGGGTCTCCATGGAGTCACATCCTCCTTCAGGGTACATTTACGTGCTCTAGCACGGGATCCTCCATGGGCTGTAGGTTGGATTCCTGCTCCACTGTGGACCTCTATAAGCTGTATGGGCACAGCCTGCTTCAGCACGGTCTTCACCATGATCTAAAGGGGAATCTCTGCTCAGGTGCCTAGAACACCCCCTCCCCCTCCTTGGTGCAGACCTTGGTGTCTGCAGAGTTGTTTCTCTCACGTACTCCCATTCATGTCCTGGATGCTGTTGTGCAGCAGTTTTAACCCTTCATAAACATGTTATCCCAGGGGCACTACCACCGTCACTGGTTGGCTCGGCCTTAGCCAGCAGTGGGTCCACCTTGGAATCAGCTGGCATTGGCTCCATTGGACATGGGGGAAGCTTCTGACATCCTGTCACAGAAGCCACCTCTGTAGCTCTCCTCGCCTGCCCCCACAGAATCACAGAATCACAGAATCACAGAATCACAGAATCACAGAATGTTAGGGGTTGGAAGGGACCTCGGTGGGTCATCTAGTCCAACCCTCCCACCAAAGTAGGTTCACCTACAGCAGGCCGCAGAGGACCTTGTTCAGGAGGGCCTTGAATATCTCCAGAGAAGGAGACTCCATAATCTCCCTGGGCAGCCTGTTCCAGGGCTCCATCACCCTCAGAGGGAAGAAGTTCTTCCTCATGTTCAGACAGAACTTCCTGTGCTTCAGTTTGCGCCCATTGCCCCTTGTCCTGTCGCTGGGCACTACTGAAAAGAGTCTGGCCCCATCCTCCTGACACCCGCCCTTCAGATATTTGTAAGCATTTATAAGGTCCCCTCGCAGCCTTCTCTTCTTCAGGCTAAACAAGCCCAGGTCCCTCAGCCTCTCCTCATAGGAGAGATGTTCCAGTCCCCTCACCTTCGTTGTAGCCCTCCGCTGGACTCTCTCCAGTAGCTCCTCATCTTTCTTGAACTGGGGAGCCCAGAACTGGACAGAGTACTCCAGATGAGGCCCCCACTGCCAAAACCTTGCCACATAAATCCAGTACAACAGATTATAACAGCTGAATGCCACAAAAATGGCCTAATTGCTACCTTACTCATTCTTGGCTCCTAAAATGACAGAAAACATGTGGCGTGAACATCGTGTCTTAGGAGGCCTTGCATGTGCCTGTGAATTAATTCATCCACCATTTCTGAACACTTCAACAGGCAGAATAGTGTCTCATTTATAACAAAAGCTGGAAAATGTGCAGTTAATAAACTGGGGAACTGAAGAAAGAGACAGGACTTTTCATAGTTAAGACAGGACTTTTCATTGTTAAAATCAGCAGAACAGGCTTCCTCACTCCTCCTCCCTCATCAGGCTGAAAACAACTTCCAGTCTCTGTAACAACGCTACCAGAAATGACCAAAAGTCTAACAAACAAGAAGATAATCAAGCAAAAATGTGGGCATACATGTCCTGTAGTTTGCAATGATAAGGGGTTTGTCAGATTAAATACTCTATGTGCTGTTCTGCAGAAAACAAATTTTAGTACATCAGTACTTTGGTAGCCTAAAAATTTCTGTCTCTTTTCAGTCTGAAAGCATCTCTGTTCCTCTGCGGAGTATTCCCTATGGGACTCTTGTAACTGATGCTATGGCTCATTTGGAGACACGCTTCCACATTTTGAGAAATACCTTAGAAAAATCACAACTAATCTATAGCGAAAGAGCAGAAATTCAAGCAGTAGATAAGGAAAATTGATCCTTTGTTGACAATTATTAATCTGTTTTTCATTTATCAGGAGAAAAATGCCTTCAGATAGCCGTGTAGTGTGAAACAAGTTTATTTACATTTGGCTTTGGAGTGCATTACAATGTTTGGTTTTGTTTATTCTAAATATACCAAGATATTGTTTTGCTTCTTTACTTATTAAATACTACTACTCCCTTGTTGCCCAGATTTTCATCTCTTTAAGACAGCCTCCAAAGACTCTTTAGTGAATGCATATTTGAGGTATCATTCTGCTTACAGTGAACTGTATTGAAAAGTATCATAAAGACTTTAGCACAGAAAGAAATCCGTCTAGTGATGGTAGACAGTAAATGGCCTATGGTCTCACAGGGATAGTCTAATTTCTTAAAAATTTCAGCCCCACAAATGAAATATCCTATCGCTTTGTGGAAAACTTTATGTGGTAATCATACATAGGACACTTAGCATACTGTTGTTTTCCAGGCTGCCAACTATATGAACTAAAAATAAAGAATGTTATTTAGTATATATTAGCTAAATAACTAGCTTATATATATATTTCAGAAGAAAATGAATAATAAATCTCAATACTTTAATTAAGATTTAGTTCTCTCTTTCTGCAGACAGATCTGTATCAACTTCTGTGAGAATTATCAGAGTTCCCACAGCTCACCTAGTCACCTAAAAATTTCCAATACATTGTTTCCAGGATTTTGTTTTCCCAAGTGTTCTTTCTTGTCTGTATTGGGCCATACAATGCTTGTTGACAACCTGTTGGTCTTATTCTAAACTCCAAATATACAGCCTGAGCTGCGAATTAGGTTTTCATATCCAGGAGGTAAGCTTTGAACCTGCTAAAGAAAAGTTGACATTTAAAAAAGAAAAAGAAGAAAAAAATTTTAAATTTCTGGATTATCTTCCTGAGACAAAAATAGATTAATGAACAGAACTTGGTTCCAATAAGTACAACATAAAAGCCAATATAGTAATTCTTCCAGGAAATAACCACAAAATTTTCTAACTCAACAGACTGATTTCTTGAATAATGTCAGCCTTGTGAAAAATCCTGTCTGCAGCTTAATCCTTCTTTGCACTTATTCTGATGTCTAGTCTATTAATTTTGCTGACAAATAAGGGGAAATTTTTACATTTTTTTTTCTTTTTGAGTGTTGTTGAACCCTCAATGGGAAGGTGAGATGAAATCTATTCTACTCTCAACAGGGCTGCTAATTAACCTTCACCTGCAGTTATTCTCAGTTAAATCTACTTAACCTATACGAAGTTTTAGGGCATGTCTGGCTATGCAAGTCTTTGTAGTTCAGAGAAATGCAAGATTTAACTGAGCAGGTTCAGTTACAAGAAGCAGTCTAGCTATTTAGCATGGAGTATCTTCAGGAATGATTTGCCCCACTGGGTGATTTACTGTATCATTGGATTTAAATAGTTCAGTATGTTTATGAAATATCATAGTATACCATTATACTGACTTGGTGGAAGTCAGCCACAGGTTACAAGTGACCGTGATCAAAGACAACAACTTCACTGGTTCTTACAAAGGGGCAAATAATTCTTTGCCTCCTTTTATTCATGTGCAAGGAACCAAGGCCAGAGGGACAGGATTCAATCTGTTCAGAGATATCTACTAGCATTTGAAATGCTTTAAGTTACCAAGACATCTGTGCAGGGTGGGCAGAGATGACCACAGTGCACAATTTAGGATTGGAGCTGGCTGGAATGTCTCGCTGCCTCAGAGGGGATTACTGGGACATTGCAGGCGACCACCTCTCCTCCCTGGTCCCAGACAATGTGGTCCATTCAAAGGTGTATAGACCCTTTCTTCTGTGTGAAGTTCTTGGCACAGCTCTGATTTTGCTTGCTTCAGCACCTGCTCGGGCTTAAATCCTCGTTCTTGTTTCTGACTTCGTCTTCTCAGCCCTAATTCATTCACCCATTTCATCTTCTGTTCCTGCTCCACCACTGTCCATGCCCTACAGCATCAGAGGTGCTTTCTTAGTTACGCTGTACAGCTGAGGCATAACCTTAAGACGATGGACTAGATTCATGTAAGTGAAAGCTGAATTTAGATTTTTTTTTCAATATGAAATTCACACTCAGATCTGAGAGACTATTCTCCATGCTGACAAAGATAAAGGTATGTATTTTATTGTTAATTAGCATGTTTTATGCAGAATGACTGTCTAAGTGATTAAGACATCACTTTCTTGTCATTCATTAATGAATGTGGTTAATTAAAGAAATTACCACTTTTTGCCAAGTTACTTCTGAGACACGAACTGTGCTTCAATCTTGTATACCATGAACAGGCACAGAACTAACACCTTACTCCACATCCCAATATAGAAAAAAAAATTACTGAGTTAGTTCAATTGCTAAAGGACAAAGTCAATGTATTTTCAGGTATCCTGTATGATAACCTCACATAAATACTGAAATGAAGAAGCCTAAGCCGAGTCTCTTTGTTCCTGCTTAGTTCTCTTATAGTTTTAGTACCCTGGTTAGTCCAAAATGAGCATATGAAAGATACTCCCATTATCCAATAAGACAAAAGCAAAATAGAGAAAATGCTGGTACAGCCTACGATTTGGTTCAAAGCTAGGAATTTCATTTGGCCAAGACCTCTGCTGGGGATCCAGAGAACAAACTCTCCAAAGATTATGCCCCTCAAGCCTTCCTATTTCTTGTCTTTCACAGTCCCCCCAAGAAAATCTGGCCCCAGAATCAGAGAGCTACAGGCATCAAATGAGCCTTATGCATTTTCTGTCTCAGCTTAGAGGTTTGAATGCATCACGTTTACTACGGACATGAGCCACAGTTTTCCACACTGAATTATAAAATCTCCCTGTGAAGTCCTGAAACTCTTTAAAGTCATGGTGATGTTAGAACAAAAATCAAGGGTTCGTGGAATTTACGGGGTTGGACATTAACTCTGGTGTAATGATTTACCAAGTGTCTAACAAAATAAAAGAAGAGAAACTGGGTAACCCAGAAGTCTCAAATTTCCCAAAACTTCAGCACATGATAATGTTACTTTCTTAGCTTATCTCAGAACAGCCATGGAAAAGCTGTACCAATGAGTCAGGCAAGGGCTTGACACAGATTTTCTTGTCCTGTGAACAACGTTTTCAAAGGGCAGACAGAAATCTATCAATAAAAATTAGAAACTGGATGTAAAGAGAAAATACAAGAGGAAAAATATTTAAAAATATTTTAACAAGAGATTAGTTTCTTTGTCATTTATATCCAACTTAGTATGGTTTTCATTATCTAGGCAAAAAAAGATTCAGAATAAGTGAGTGGTTGTCATGCATTGGAATACTCTGAGTCCATGACATCCAGGACTGTGACTATTTTATAATAACCACATATCCTAGAATAAACTTCTTTGCCATTTGCAATGAAACAAGGAATCTTTATAGTATGAGCCAAGTATGTATTTTCCTGGTTTGTAAAATTTGAACTGGCAGTTCAGAATGTTTAACAGCAGTTCCAGCTATGACTTGAGGTTCATGTGGATTAAATTGCCCACTCACTATGACAATGAGGCAACCAATTCAAACTACATTTCGACATCAGTAGTTTTTTAGTCTGCTGTAATGAACCCCAGATGTATGCCAGTCTGTAAACTCAGAGTGACTCCTTTGGGAGTTCATTACTCCTTTGGATGTGGCTATGTATATAGGTATACTTGCACAGGTACATTTGCTCACCAGGTCAGCAAGCATGTAAGAATGATGGACACCTTCCTTCCATTCTGTTAAGAGATCTAAATATTTCACATCCAAAGAAATAATAGTAATATAAAATAACACTGGAAGCATTCAAATGTTGGTCTGTAAACCTCAGTCAAATAAATGAAAACTGAATCTCACTTCCTTAAACTAAAATAACTTGCCTGCTTTGGGAGAAAGCAATTTCAGAAGTTGGCTTTTAGCTAAACCAATGTAATTAAAAAGCTCAGCCTTTTTCCTCTAAAAATCTTACTATCTGTAATTGTGCTAGGTTATGACTTAACAGTTCTAAATTACCAGTTATGAATAATCCTTTCTAATGGTACATAAAAGTCACCATTTTTAGGAGAAGCACAAATATAAGGAAATCATGAAGCAAGGAATAACAGATGCAAGTGTAGAGATATTGAAAATGCACAAATAAATCAAGGTTTAAAATCTTGATTTAATACTTTTTATGGGAGAAAGAGGTTTCACTAAACTTCCCATCAATTTATACCCTAATCTTCACCATTTTCTAAGACACTATGATTTACATACAAAAAAAAACCCATGTTTCCAAGAGATAAAGTCATGACAAAAAGAATATGACAATGATAATGGCTTTTTTGGTTTCTAAACTCAGACTGGCCTAATTTGCCTAATTTGGTTGGCTTGCCCCAGGAAGTGTAAGGGATTACTACATTCACCTTTGTAAATTATTAATTAAAGTCTGGGATACTTCAAACATAAAGATAGATTAAATAATTGTGTAACTTCCCTGTAGGTGAAGCAGAATTCTAAATGACAACAGCAGAAATCTGAATTTTAAAATTATTAAATTTCCCTAATTATGTAATACCCAAGACTATTACTGGATCTTTCCAGAGAGACTGAGAAGATCAGAAAGGTTTTAAAAGAAAATATAACATTACTTAATGATAAAATCTGCTTACTGCAATAAGATTTAATTTTTTGCATTTCATTTTTTAAGTTTCATGTTGTTGTTTTTCATTTGTATGTAAGTGCTAACTCAATTGGTAAGCATTTAGGAAACCAGTCAATAGATGCAAAAGCCAAACATAAAGAAAAATTTATGAGGAATTTTCACAATTTATGAAGAATCTTGATAGACAAACAGCAAAATAGAAAATGTTTCAGAACAAGTTAGTAGCATAAAGGATTTTTTTCTTTCCACATTATTGCTAAAAAATCCACTGGTACTTAAGCGTTAGCAATTGAATTGCATGTATTTTGTAATAGAGAAACGTGCTAAGAATACGGGAAGATGTCAACAGAGTTTGAAGTATTTCTTTCTATACTACTTCTAATGGCTCTCAAGGCCTTGCAGAGCCATAAGTAAATGCAAGTAATTAATATTTCAGGCAACAAGATGTAAATCATCCACGGAAATCCTTTAGCTGGTAATCATTCTTGGGATAACAGATTGTTGAAAGCTTACCTGTTTTGAAAGATTTTTTTTCTATTTGGTATAACAGAGAGTCCGTTTTAAAATCAAGGCACATTTAATCTATCTGTCACACCTTTTCATACCAGTAATTGACAGCAGAGACATATCATCAATCCAGTATTGCATCCCTGTTTGCATATAGTCTACATCAGCTCATTTAGGCACCCTTCATGTCTTTGTGTATGCCTCACGCTTCTGACATCTGGGATGATGGATATTCTTGTAAACAACATAATTAGTGGTTAGAACTGGAGGAACCTCCCATTCTCTGCAAAACAGTGCAGACCTCTGCTAAGTACTGGAAATGCACATAAAGTTCCATGGAAATTAGCTTGCAAAGAAATCCAGTTAAAAAAACCTTACTGGTACGGTTCTGAGAGAGAGATTTGTTGACTAAGGAAATACTAGAGTTCAGAGTAATAAATTAATGTTTACCAGAAGTGTAACAGGAAAAGAATTTGAAGGAAATACAAATTCACAGCAATAGTACCTAAAACCACAATAACTGTGGAAGAAGTCCACTAAGCCTAGTTACTTCTTATCTGTAAACAGCATTACCAAGAGCAAAGAAATTCCTGTTGAAAGATATGCCCAGACTTTCTCCTTATTTCAACAGTATCACCCAATTATGAATGAAAACTTCCTGCAGCAGCACAGTGAAGGATGGTATTTGCATTTTTCCGATGTAGCAATAGAGGCACCAAGTGACATCCTCATTACCACAAAAATGCCACTGATATCTCCTATTTAATCATATATAAACATCAAACTTAAATAATCTCAGTTGCTGGCAAATATTGCATAGTGGCTGATAAGCCATAGAATCATTATCGTAAATATGAGAGTGAATACACCAGAGGACACAGGTAAAATATATTCTTGTGGATGTGCTTTCTATCACAGAACATCTCTTAATAAGTTACAGAAATAGAAACTTCTCAGTGATATAGTAGTCAGTATCACTGGTGTCTTCTGAGATTCTGATTTCTATCTTTCCCTATCTTTTTTGTTCTTTCTTTTCACCTTTATTCAGTAGGAGAGGATTCCAGAAGAAGCCTGTGAAAAGGTCATAATGTCAGAGAATGTTAAATGGAATTGCCTTCTCTCTTAAAGCAATCTGATCGTCCATCCCAAGGCAAAATGACTGGAGACTCATGAAAAGTCATGTAGATAGAAAATGGACTGTAGAAGCTGGAAACATTAATTACTATGGAAACAGACTCATTTATAGCTGTGAAAGAGTTCAGATTAGGCATACTAAAGTAATAATTGAAACTTCTCTAACAATAACGATATCTCAGACAAAGTGATTTTTATTTTATTTAGTTCTGTTGAGTGAAATATTTTTTGTTAATTTTTTATTAGGAAAAAGAAACACAAGCTGTTAAATATGTCTTACAGCTTGGAGTGTAATCCTGTTTATGAGGCTCCAAGTATGTTAATTATCATGTGCACTTGAACACAGGTATTGTCTGCAATTTCTTGAAACCTTTCTCCAATTCTCCTTTATTTGTTTATATAACAGCACCAGTGTAGAAGGAAAGCATTCGTGACAGGTTCTCTTATGAGTCAGTGTATCTTCTGCAATAAAATGTGCTGTAAGCCTGCTCCAATTTAAGAGAATAATTCAGTAGCCTTTTGTAACGGTTTGGACTGTGTCTAACAGCTTTTTCAATGAGCTTTTCAGTAATATAATAAGCTGTAATGCATTGGCTTGTGGCAATATTTCACTAAACGTATGTGGTGGAAAGTGAACTTACAGTATTGTATTGAAACAGGAAAAGGGTGCATTTTACAAGGTTTGCTTTATTAGTAACAGTCTTCACCCAGGTTCACTGGTCACATGGGAATCCATGTGCTGAAATTAGTCTTTGCAGAATAAAGCCACAGCCCAGACTCTCTAGCTGTATTAAGCTAACAGACTACAAAAAGGACTGGAGCAAGAAATTTCCACTTCAGGGCTGGTGAACAGTAAAAGAATGTGTCTGCTGTTGGCAGTATCAATCCTTCTTCTCTTGACACATCATATAAAGTCTATACAGCAAAATACTGTAGCACAGCACTGCTGGTTTAGCACAGTGAAGTGCTGTGGTGTGTTTCTGTATGTACTGGTATTCAGGAAACAAATTCCTACAGGATCCCTGCTCCATACTCTGCTTGCAGGTATATAGTGACACCTTGCTGATTCTTCTTCAATTTGTTTGTTCCTGGTAGCTAGAGAAAGCTGGCACAAATGCGCTGCTCACACCTTCCTATTACCAGCAAGGAAATTCCCATGAAAATATGGGTCTTAGAGGAGCTTAGCGTTGTGTAAAGGTTTACTTAATCCCACTTGCATCTTTCTCCTGAGGCCTCAGAAGAGGGAATGCCTTAAATCTGTGTCTTAGACTGTCAGCTATGAAAAACTTGAAAAGCACTAAGACTTCAAATGCCATTGAATCATGTTATGTGCACAGTGTTCTCATTTTCTTTCGCAACACAAAAGACAGGTCTCAATGTATCAGCCTCATCAATACAAGTACTTGTACAGCACATCCTGTGAACATATCTCCTGAAAATGCTACAAGCCTTTATTTAGTATCACTATATTTATTATGGACTTAAAAGTGACCCTAATGCTACAGGAATTATAGGTGAGATTTTTTGCAGACCCTCTAGTGTGGCAGCAGTATTGTCTGTAGAGCTACAGTACAATACACTGAAAAAAGAAAGATTCCTAAAATAATGAAAAAATGAAACAAAAGTAAGACCGAAGAAAGATTACTGAGAAGACACCAGATAAACAAAAGCCTGTGTTCAAAAAATGAGTACTTTATATTTTAAGATTTGCACATCCGAGCAGAGTTAGAAAATGCAGATCACAACTGTGACCCAAAATCACCACATCAGTGAAGCTGTGATGAATTCCTCCCAGGTTTTACAACTGCATCACTCTGTAAAGAGCCCTCAAGAAGGAAAAATTAAATATATATAGATGGAGGAACTCATCCACCCCCACATGAATTCATCCTTAATAATCCACTGAAACTCATAAAACGTAAACCACATCAATCCCCCTCAGTATATAACTAGTTATTAAATGCAAACCCCAATATACCATAAAACTCAAAAGAAAATGGGAAAATGACACTGGCAATGTACTGTGAATGTGAATGCTATAACATATGGAAAACAAGTTTATAAAACAGCAAGACATGCAGATCTAAAATTAACACACTTCAAGCTCCTGTGGAGATTGCACTGGACTTCAGAAAAGGGATGCTAATTACATTTAAGAGACTTTTCTGAATCTTGGGGACATAAAAAATAAGCAATGTGTTCCTGAAGTGCACTTAAAGGTCCTAATTTCGGTCACACTGCAGTTCATATTCAGTGTAAAATATCTGTTTTCCCTGCAGTTCCTTTTACTTTGTTGGTTTTGCTACTTTGGGAGAAGCTCTCTAGCCCATGTTGAGAAGACGACTCCCTGGGGACATGTTCCCCAAAATGAGAGAACTATTCCAACAATAGTCTCATCCTCTGCATCAACTTAACAGATAGATGAAAGCAATACAATTAATATGTTCATTTATAGAGGTTTTTAATCCTTCTTCGTTGGCAGATGCTGCTGCTCCTTTGCAAAAGAACACTTTGTAACCATAGCATATAATCTAGAACATACATACTGCAGCTCACATTCATGTGTAAATTTAAATGGCTAATAAAAAAAAAAAAAAAATTTAGGAAACAGGAGAGGCCATCCTGACTGTCAAGGGAATCTGCAACTTCATATGAGATTTCGAATGACCTTTTGTCATAGTTGCCAGAAAGCCCCGTTCTAATCAAAAGTTTACAGGAGGCTGCTCAGGCAGTTTGGTGACTACTTCTGAAGTCTGATCTGAACTATCCAGAGTTGTTCTTTGGTTGTTCTCGTACAATTTGTGTTGCAGTTGGCAGAGATGTACCTATGGCGTTCCCTAATTTGTGTGACCAGTTACATAAAAGTACGCTTAACTTTCGTCACTGCAAGGGGTGTTACTTGTAAGTTTTACAAAAATGGTAACTCCCATAGTCAAACTTTTTATGGATTTTAATGAAGCAGGCACTTCTGTAAGTACTACAGCTGCTGCAAATAACACCATTTGTACTAAAGGTCAATTATGTAGCTGTTGGACTTCTTGCTTTTTCTTAGCCTTATAATGAAGGTCAGCAGAGTAACTAATTCACACCATAAATTCCAGCTGCAGTTGGTTTGTCCTCCTGCTATGCTGCTGTTTCCCTCATTATTTTTCTGAACTGCAGGAGTGAACTTTTTGGAGCAACACCCAAACACCCTGAATACCAGGTGATCAAAGGACCTAACCAAAGAGGAACATTTTATTCTCACATGTTTATATAGCAGGCAAACAGCAAGAGTACAAGCCCGTATCACATCTCCTTCTTCACAACAGGGCTTGTTCCCAGGTGTTGAAACAGCACTGGTGTTAGCACACTTACCTTCTTCCTGCATGCTGAGCTTCCCCCTGTACTACAGGCTGGAGTTCACTGGGGTGCTCCCATGCTGTTTCCTCTGTCCTTGCTGCTTGGTTTATCTTCTAACCAGTTTGTCATGCTGCCAAGCAGCCGTTGTCCACCTTTGTGCTGAAAAATGTACCTTCAGTATATTTTTGCTAAGGTCAATCAGGATTTCACTTTTAGGCAATTATCATTTCAGAAATTGGTTTTCAGAAATTTCAGTAACTGAAGGAACATAAATTTTTCTAATGAGTTTGTATGGGTTACAATTTACTAAGATATGGAAAGAAACAATTTTTACCAGTGTTTGCCTCTTCAAAAAAATAAGCTCATAGTTAGCCTGACATTTTCAGGGTTATAAACAAGGTTTAAAATCAGTGATATTTCAGCCCAGGAAAAAACGACTCACTTAAGCCATTCATAGCACCTTTTTCAAAATTATATTGGTAGAAGAAAGCTGATTGTAATCTCAAGGAGACTGAGCCTGTCTGAAAAGATCCCAGTGCTTCCATTAAAATCACTTGGATGAAAGTTAAGGTGATCTTCCTGAAATGACCACACAGTCACTGATCTTGAGTGGCATTTCATTTTCTTGTTTGTAGAAATGTTCCCAGACAAAAAAAAATGTTTATTTCAACAAAAAAATTATTAGTTTCTTCAGCTAAATGTTCTCAACAAATTGAATTTCTTTAATCTATAACTGTTTTAATCCTTCAGCCAACTGGAAAATCAGTGATTCAAGCAGGATCTCTCTAGTTTAGCTGAAGCAGACTGAATAGCACCCACTCACCAAAATATGAATGACGTATTGTTAACTCCCTAAACTATTGCTAATGTACTGGCACTCTTTTGAAATAAAAGACATCTTCCTGGATTTCCCAGTGTTAAAAAATTCTCCTATATACATTGCCCTTTTTTTTTCTAATCGTTCAAACTAAGTAAAAGAATACATAAGGGAAATCTGAACAGGACTGTTATCTAACTCGTGTATTCTCTGCTATATCTGGAAGGTTTTGGTACAACTAATGGTCTAGTGCAGATTTAAGATTAATCCACTATAATGTATTACTAGAATTACATTGTCTGTTACTAAATCTGTGTAAAACTACGGTGGTCTGTCAAGATGCCGGTGTGAAAACTTCACATGAAGAGGAAAGAAAATTCAAAACCAAGTGTATGAAGAAAAAATTTCCCCCCTCTTTCAACTCCATAGACAGCAGACCAGTAACAGGACTGAATAAGGAACATGGTTGTTTTGCCAGCTACCCATGATAGTCTCACTACTTTGCCTTCCCCTTTTACCAGCTAGAACTGGTTCTTGATGAACAGGTAGGGCTTGGTGATCTTTTGATACTGGTGTAGCCTGGTTGTTTCCAGGTTGCAATAGTTTCCCAAGACGCTCCTGAGGAGGAGCAATTAAAGGCCACTACTTTCTCAGACCTGTGCCTACACTCACTTAGAATAACCCCAGTTGCCTACAAAACAGAAATTAACTGGTCTTTATACAGCTTCATACTCCTATCAGTTAGTATATGTTCTATCAAATGATGAAAATACAGCTCAAATGTTGTCCCTTTTTATTAGCCAAATATTTTCATTCTACTTCAATTTCAATAACAATACAGCCTAGCAGAATCCAGCATCAGATAAGAGGTTGCAATCCAAGTAAATTGTCAGACTTCTTTTACAGAAGTTAAAAATCACCTCCAGATTATACATGCTGATTCGCAATGGCTGGGATTGCTACTTTAGCAAATCAAACTTACCATTATGGAGACAAGGTCATCCATGTGGCATATGAGCAGGCAAGGAACTTTAATATCTAGTGGAGTGCAGTAACAATCATAACCAAGGACATCTCACTTCAGGATCATTTGCATGTGGTAACAGAACCAAGGACAAATAATGGAGTCCTGAATTCTTCAACAAAGGCAAATGTAACAAATGACCCAGAGCAACTGCTGCTAAAAATCAGGGAACTGTTTAACTCATAATGAGTCTGATTCCTCTGATGTCAGCTCTGAACTCCACCAGCTTCAAAGTTACATACGTGCAAAATACAATTGCTGGTATGTAACTATATATTTAGAAATTATGCGCCAGTATACATGATGCCAATAGAACTTGCTTCACTACTCAGCTCTCATGGAAGTAGGTGCTCTTTAATAGGGAAAAGCTCCATCTGTACATTGAAAACAGTACATATAAAAGCTCCCTACACACTGTACTAGCAAATTCTGGAGTATTCCCTGTTTCTGTCTTTATATTTCTCTGAGGCAGGAAGACATCATTAGCTGCATTTTACATGAATAGAGGTATATTTCCTAGATCATCGTGGTCAGCTTTGTCTCAGTACAGTGCAGCCAGCTGCCCTAATTGGCTGTAGGGTGTATTTTGAGTTCAGTCATTTTTTGTCCTGCTATATTTCTCTTTCTCCATAAACCCCAATTTCCTGCCTGGAAGTAACCTTTTGCAACTGGAGCTAGAATACACCTAATAGCAGTAAGCAGGGAACCTTATGGAAATTATGCTTGATTCATAGGTTGAAACCTGAGGTAGCAGGATAGAACAGGTGCCTAGAGAGATAATATCCAGAATAGATAAAGGTACAGCAGTACTCCACATCACAAGGTCTTACTTTTAGGTAGCTGGCTTTTGATCCAAACCTAGGTTTCAGAAACACAGTGACACCTCAAAATTGCATCACAGAGAAGGGAGTTGTTTGAATTCTTTTTTCTTTTGTTAGATATTAATCGAGATCTTTAAGAATGAAAGATCATAAATTGTATTGTTTCAGTGAATTTGTGTTCATACCTTGTACGTCTCAGTTAATTTGTCCTTCTAATCTGTTTCCTTCTAATAACACTTGTAAAACTAGTGCTGTGCCCATTTTTATGAAACAGTTGCATTTATACAAAATATCCTGCCTCTTGCCTGGTTTAGAATGTATGTGGGACAAGACTAGCATTTGCATATGGCTTTCAGGGTAGCTAAGCTTCTCTGTAGCAGCCTCTTAGACTGGACATGTAAGGCAGTGTCCTGTTTTTGGTTAAACCAGAAACAGTTCTCTTTTAGTGAATCTTCCTTGCAGCTATGTTCTTCTAAGTAATTGCATTTTTCTGAGCTGGCTGCATGTTTTTCAGATGGTGTCAGCTCCAGAGCTGTGTTTATAGTTGTACTGAGCTAACGGTAGGAATGAAATGCAGAAAAGGCCCACGTTTATAATTATCAATATAGCAGCCAAGGTCACCAATAGACCTCTTAGGTCCCGAAACTCAGGAGTCAGAAACGGTCACATTTGCAGGGAGGGGCGGACAGGACAGGTGACCCGACAGTGACCAAGGAAGTATTCCATGTGCACACGTCATACTCAGTTTAAAGCTGGGGGAACACAAGGATCTCGCTCTCCTCATCCATAGCCGCCTTCTGAAGAGGACCCTTCTTGTTGTCCTGCCTGCAATCCTCGTCCAGATTCTGATCTGTGCATTCCTGAGTCCAGTTCCTGTCTGCTGCCAAGTCCAGCTTGGGACTGTCTGGTGCTGCCTGGCAGCTGCTGGTGGGACGCCAGCACCCGGCACCCAACTCCAGGAAACTCAGTATCAGTTTTGTATATTTTGTTTTATTTCTCATATTATTAACATTATTAGTATTATCAGTTTTATTACTAAAGCTGTTTTTATATTCAATTTGTATGTCTCTCTCCCTTCTCCTCCTGTTTCTCTTCCCATGGTGGGGAGGCCAGGGCTTTAATACAGAGTGTCTGCCACCCAGTTTATTGCTGCCCTGCTTTAAACGGTGACAGGTAGAAAAAGGCTTACTTTAAAACTTATCAAACTTAGGTGCAAGATGCAGGATGGCTAGGCCAGCCATGAAAAGACTGACAGGAAAGAGTAAATTATTCTGGCACTTTACTGCAGAAGCTTCAGTTTATTTAAGTGTTGCAATGTAGTCTTAGGATCATTCCTTAGACTGATTCCAGTATCCTTTTCTAGACTTAGCATAAGTGCTTTTATTCAAAGTCTTGTTGGAATTTATGCTGTGGATTGATAATTACAAAGTTTAAAGCTATTACTATAAATGCTTTCATTGTCACTGTTCAAAGATAAAGGATCCCATTGCTCATTTATGAGCTCACAGCTGAGCCCATAATCACAGAATTGAAAAAGCCCCACGGACAGGGTAAACAGGTATGTCCTATTGACTTATTAGTTCTTTCATAATGCACTCTTGCAAAGAACATACATATTCATTTTTTTATTACAGCTGCTTCATCCACAATTAGAGACTGCTTCTGACAAGCTGAGCTTTGTTACTTGAAGAAATATCCAGAGAAGAAAGAGGTCATCAGATGTTCATTTCCCCTTGTGTACACCCTTGCTGTAACAGCAGAGCGTAAGAGCAGTCATGGACTCCTATCAAGTCAAGGGAGGACTGGCAGCCAGCACCACTGCAATCACAATATGAGGAGGCATGGCACCACTCGTAACTCACACCAGTTAGCAGAGTAGTGGGTAGCCTACCTGACACCTTGCGGAAAGGGAGAAATAGATCCCTCACTCTTCTTTCTTCATTTGTCACAAACCTCTGCTCAACTCTGTGCTGACCTGTGGTTTCTGGGTGCATATGTAAGGTTGCCTTCCATGTGTATGGGAATGGAAAGCAATCATACAGCAGAAGAAATGGAGATGGTCAGACACAAGGTCAGGCATCAAGACCTTATGCGATTTTAGCTGTTCAGCGAAGATTGGCAGCTGCAGTAACACACAAACACAGGAGGTATACTATGTAATTCTGGAAGATGTGTTTTTTAGGGATGAACTTCAGCAAGTGTCTCCAGAATCTTCCAACATGACTAAAGAATTTCTATCTGAGATCTGAGGGCAGCAGTGTATATAATGCATTATCAGGATTACTTTGTATTGCCTTTATGACCAAGCAGTCTCTAAGAAGTTACATAAATTCAAAAGCAAACACTTTTCAAAGTAGTCTACTAGTAATTTCAGCATTTACACCTCCACAGAGAATTTTAAGCCCTTATGCAACCCTAAATATTATTTAAGATGATTTGAAAATTCATGCCATTTGAAAAATCTGAGGTGGTTTATGTGATGATGGCACCAGAAGACTAAATGCGCCTTAAAGCCATGAGCTACTCTGAGGATTTTAAGCAATTTAAGCACTTAGCCAAACTATTCTATGATTCTATGATTCTATAAAACAGTTTAAGTACTTAGACTGGCTTGAATGTTTAAGATGGTCTAAAAGTTCTTACTACATCATCTAGGAGGGTTTGAACAATCGATTCTTTGTCAGAACAGTTTTTGAGCATAATTTGTAAATTATCTATAAATTTTCTGAGTGGAACATTAGCTAATAACTAGATAAAACTTCACAGCTATTGCACAAATACTTTTACATCATCATAATCATCACCAACATCATCATCATTGTTATTATTATTATCATTATTATTATTGTTAAAAACTTAGTTCAAGCCAACTTTAGCACATTACCACCTTTGGTCAGCACTGTTCTCTACAAATACTACACAGGCTTTAATTTCTAAACACAGTAAGATTTCTGAACTTTTGTTATGAAAGTCATCAAATAAAACATGCTAGATAATTTCATACACATTAAAATGTTACTATCTGTCATACCTAGTTCTCTAAAGTATTTCCAGCTCTGCGAAATGAAAATTTAAAACTCCCAGCACAGAAAGTAAAGACTTTTTTTTTTTAATGAAAACAATATGTGCTTCAAAAATAATGTGTGTCTGGTGTTTTAAGAGTCACCATGACACACTGTAACATACCAGTCAGTTTCCATCACTGTTGCCATTGGAGTAATGAAGTGTCGTGCAAAAAAGGCTGTCTAATAACATAGGCTAATATTATTTGTAGATGATGCAGATATAAAACTTGCTATAATTAATACTTTGTGTGTGACTTTGAATATTCAATGTGATGTCACTGAGTTCCACTACAGATGTGCAGGGAACACTAAAATTTGAACTATTTTCTACTCAGCTCCTACTAGACAAGCAACAGCTTCAAATAAAAGCACAAAATCTTGACACTTCTTGTCAGCCTTATTGGCCACATATTGATGGTGTACAAAAATTAACTTGATGGAGAGAGCTTATCGTTCTCTCAGCTGTGCTAGTGCCTCTGTGTGGTAGGAATGACAAATACTAAAACAGTACAGCAAGCTTGCAGAATTTCAGCAGTTAACTGAAATTAACCAAGAATATTAGGGGATTAGTTGGTTAGAATTTGCAGACATAGAGTATTTCAGTCCAATATCTTACTCATCTACTTCCAAAGTCCCTAAAGTAGGCGTTTTCTTTGACCTTTAAGTGCACAAATTTTTTGTGTTGCCAGTATATAAATAAAAATATGAATAATATCCTGAAACTAGTTCAGGCACGAGTCTTTCTTTGAAGACTAGTGCCTAAAAAATCTCCTGAGACCTGCAATGCAAAGTCCTAAACCACACTGAGAAAAATAGCTTCACTGAAGGTCCCATCACAAAAAGGAACCTGATACTGTTTCTACACAGTTCTCATTCACTGATCTCTTCTCTACATCTCCCGTCAACTGCCGGATGCTTATAGGAGTATTTCTGTACACACACATTAAGCAACGTTGTCCAATTGTGCTTGACTTTTTATCTATGTTGATGAAACAAGATTACTCCAGCAAAGAAAAAAGTATTTTCTATTCTCATCGCTAAACAACATCTGTGGCAATCTTTGTCAGTCAGGATCCTAAAAAAGCACCCAAACCTTACTGTCAAAAGTGCATTCACACACACAGAGAAATACCTGTCCAGATTAAAAATTCTGTCCCTATTAAATTATATGGGATGTAGTCTGAGCAGATTTAATTGGTATTGATATGGGAGATGAAGTATCAGTGTAATACTCCACAATTAGTTGTGCAGATCTGTTCAGTCTCCTTTACAAATTCAGCTCTGTGAATAGCTTCAGCAAGTTAAACCTTAAAAGCCATTCATAAGGGATTCAGGCATTATTCTTAAATTATTATTAAAACTGAAGTCTGTAGTGGGAGAAAAAAGCAATGCTGAGCTAATCACACTCTTATTCTAGTCTCATAGGGAGACTTCATTTGTGAGTTTCCCAAAAAGGACGACATAACTGTCATGGGTTCATGATTCCCACAATGCATCTCTTTGTCTCTTCATTAATCAGTCACTAATTCAGTCTGTGAAGGCTGTGTCATAATCATATCTTACTTTTCTCCCCATTACTGTGGAACAAATTAAAACACTTTTTATTTCAGAAAGACTCTACTATTATTTCTGCCACCGGTAACAAGTTCATAAGGTAGAGCTCTCAGTCCTTCCAGCCCCTGTCCCTATCTTATAGCCATTTCTTGAAAACATAGCAAAATTTACACAGAAACCAATAAGTGTATTACATCATCCCTCATCACACCTATTATAAGGATGCCAGTTCTTGAATTTAGGAAAATAATCTATTCTTTTTCACAACATTGTTTCTTTCATAGTTGTACTTCAACCTGTTTTCTAAAAAAAAAAAGACCATTCGTAATGAAAATTAGAAGCCAAAAATGTATATGATTGAAACTGACTAAAATACACATCTTCAGCTTAGTGCAGAACTCTTGTTAAAGTTAAAATGAAGCCACTTCTGAGACTGGATTGCTCAAAAGGTTAGTAATATCAGACAGCTTAGCACACAGAAATCTTTTCATATTCGTTGGCAGTTGTCAAAATTGTTACCATCTGATGGCTGCTTCCCATTTGAAATAAAATGGATGCAGAGGTCTCAGTCCTCTTTTCAGGAGACTCTAATACACTTCACAAAACATAATTGCACTTGACACCATGTGACAAAAGGGTCAAATCTTGAATATATAAATAGTCATATTAACTTCTCACTCCTAAAAGTACCAAATTCAGGCACATGTTGCCTAGTGGAAGCTTGCAGAATTGCTCATTGAACTGAGGCTTTTGGTGGTGAAAATAGTCTTTTATTCTCCACCACTGTTACTCTAAAACTGAAATACTACCTAAAATGTGATAGTGAACTTATCATAGAGTAATAAGGTTTATGTTATCTATAAAGTAATGATGCTGACATTTCAAGTATTTTCTCCAGGCACTCAGTGAAACTTGATTTCATTTGTACATGTCTGATCTGTGATCTTCAAATTCATTTAGCAATTGCAAGGAGCGAATCTGCCCATCCTAGACATACAGTCTCAAATACCAGAATACTCGGAATGTTATTGACAGCAGGAATTTTAACTGTACCTCAAACTACAGTTCATTTCCTGAATTGTTTGATTGCCTAGAACTGTCCCGAGTAATCCTGGGGTATGTCTATGTTATGTCTGCATTAATTCAGTGAAATAGGAGCTGATTGGTAGGTTGAAGCAGCTGGTGCTTGGCCTCCACAACTACATTATTTGCAGCACAGGGCCTTTTCTTCAGACACATTGAGACTGGTCTCCTGGTATAGCACACCACATAACTTTGTCAAAAAAAAGAGCTAAACCTTCAAATTCCAGTGAAAAGTTGGAACACATCTGGTGCACACCTGGAGTGACGTTTGCAGTTTCATTTTTTTTAAAAGAAAACTGCTTCACAGACATCACAGTTCTGTGAATTGAACCAACTTTCAGTAACTGGAAATGACTGAGAAATTCACTTCAAACTGCACTATGGCTCCAAATCAAAATGCTAACTTTGAGGGAACTAGCATTAATTTCTTTCATGTTCCCAAAGTTGATACCAATAGGTCTAAGAAATCCAATATACAGAATCAGAAAACCAGCAAAACCTTAAGTAAAGTGGCTTCACACATTCTGAAGATGTAGTGCAAAAGTTGTTTTCACTTTCTGCTTTAATCAGTCTGTTATCACAGGAGAAATTCTGCACATCTGTTCGCTATCAGCTTGGGTAGCTGCTTTATCCCCAAACACTTCCTCACAGGGTATACAACTGATCATTAATGTAATACTTACCTTTAGAACAGGATGTGTATGCTCTGAAGAGCTGTGTTTTTTCTATTACTCTAAAATCCCTCACTGTAACAGTGCCTCTAGGGTAAAAGTCTCCTTTCCTGTGTTGCTTTTGTTTTCAGTGTGCAAATCTACAGAGGAAGCTGTACCCCCAGCTTAGTTTAAAAAAGTCATACACAAACAAAATTTACCTTTTATTTGGCTTTGCGGCCAGGTAAAGGTTCATTTCTGAAAATGAAGCCTCAGAACTGTAATTCACTGTTGGTAGGTCAAGCTGCCCAGAATGGCTTTGTTCTGAAAGACGATTAAAAAAACACAAAATATTCTTATTCAAGATAATTTCTGGACTTGATATGATTTCTACCGTGGTAAAGCTGCTATGATATCATAAATATGATTTTTTTTATCCTGAGTTAGTCATTAAATTCAGTTCTTTTATTTTCAAAAATAAAGTCAACTCTTCCACAGCAGAATATTAGCAAAGTCCTATATCCACTGTGTATCATCATCAATAGACATTTTTCAATAAGCACCGTTTCATTGCTATTACTGCAATTTCATAGTATCTGACCTGTAATTTTAGACAGGTAGCCCTGATGGATCATAGTTTACATTACTCTGTCTGATTTACTTATACAAGGGGTAAGTGAACACATATCTCTTAGACTTCTTGACACATTCATAGCTGTTGGTTTGTGTTTTATTAAAGGAAGAAATCTTGGTGTTTAAATTATAGGCATATAATAAACCTTCATGTATATACCTGTATCCCTACATCCATAGCCACAACACGCAACTGGAGATGCTACAAGAAACCTTCAGCATGAACAGCTGAAACCGAATGGGATCATCAAGGTTTCTCCAGGCAACAGATTCGTTAGGGACCATAGATGACTGATGTTTGTCACATCAGCAACAAAAAACAATTCCAAAATTTGACCTGCTTGCTACTTCTGGAACTCCAGCATAGAAAGGCAACAAGTTCACCAGAGGAAAAGGGGGAATCATGCTGTGATTATTGCTGAATCCTAATTTCCTACCTGACTTTATCTCAGAGAGGCATCTGGAGTTACTTTCTCTCCTGCCTTGCCCTTCCTGTCATATAGATGACCAAAATGACCTTCCAAAAGGCCCAGAAAATCCCTTTCAGCATTTTGGTTGCTGTTCAGTACGGAAAACATGGCTGTCAATATCAGATATAACTTCTGTTTGCGTCTGCCCTTCCCACATAAAAAAAAAAAGTTTTTCTTTTTTCCTCCGTTTTTCTGTTTTGAAGATATATTTTTTCTTCTTCCCTGTTGTTTTATGTACTGTAACTATGTTGCTACAGGCAGCTTATCATAGAATCATAGAAAGTTTTGGGTCGGAGGGGACCCCTAGAGGTCATCTAGTCCAACCCCCCCGCAGCGAGCAGGGACACCACTAACTAGATCAGGTTGCTCAGAGCCCTGTCCAACCTGGTCTTGAATGTTTCCAGGGATGGGGCCTCCACTACCTCT